>Ga0180007_10002933_pt1 | contig 19686 bp, 12 predicted proteins | sample MM_PC_MetaG_FD_121122 | JGI IMG/M metagenome (GOLD analysis project Ga0180007, IMG submission 121122) | Groundwater microbial communities from the Aspo Hard Rock Laboratory (HRL) deep subsurface site, Sweden - MM_PC_MetaG | ecosystem: Environmental > Aquatic > Deep subsurface > Groundwater... | reverse complement strand
GCCTTTCATCTAATGCCCATTCGAGATTTTTATAACGCTCTCTGATTGCTGATTCAATATCCATGCAATCATCTTATCACATCTCGCGCTAAATGACCAAGTTATTTTTTTACAGATCCTTAGTGCATGCAGAATTGAGGGTCGATTCCATCAGCCCCTCTTGGGGGAAATTAAGCGAGGACCTGCAGATTACGATTAAAGGGAATGGCTTTGATGGAAATACGAGGGTTTCGTTGACAATTGACGGAGGAAACAGGAGGAAAATTTTAGGACCGTGCAAATGCGTATCGACTATTTTAGATATGGCATATAGGGATAATATAATATATGCAGCTTCTGGTTATGATGGGATGACAGTAATAGATGTATCAACAGCCACCAATCCAGTTGTTATCGGCTCTATTGATACCCCTGGTTCTGCTATAGGTATTGATATTTTTGGAAACAATGCATATATAGCAGATGGCAGTTCCGGACTTCAAATCGTAGACATTTCAAATCCTTCAAACCCTGTTATTATTAATTCTATTGATGCAATAGATGATGGCACGAACGATATCTTTGTATCAGACAATAAAGCTTATATAGCGAGTGGTAATGATGGGCTACAAATATTGGACATATCGAACCCTACTAATCCTGTCTTTATTGGTTCAGTTGATATAAACGTTAGCGTTAATAGTGTTTTTATTTCGGGTAATTTTGCATATGTAAATAATATTTATCCAACTCAGACATTGGTTGTTGACATTTCAAGGGCCACAAGCCCCCAACTCATAGGTTCTATTGACTATTATGTATATGGTTCGTACAGGATGATTTCAAATGGAGTCGCTTATAGTTCTGGCAGTTCTGGTTTGAAAATTTTGGATATTTCAACACCGATCAATCCATCAATTATCGGATCTGTTGATACACCTGGAATTCCTATTGGTGTTGCCTTATCAAATAATATTGCATACGTCACCGATGATTTATCAGGACTTGAAATAATTGATGTCTCGGATTTAGCAAATCCGGTGCTTATTGGTTCTGTTGACACACCAGCTATTGCAATGAACATTGCTATTTCCAACAACATTGCTTACGTAAATGATTGGACTTCTCTTCAGGTAATAGATATTTCAAGCCCTTCAAATAGGGCAGTCCTTGGTTCTTTCGATAATACAAATACATCATGGGATGCAAGAGATATTGCTGTAATTGGCGATATCGCCTATATGCTTTTCCATGGCGGCATTCAACTACTTGATATTTCATCAAGAAACAATCCTCAGTTAATAGATACTGTTTACTTGTCAATGGCATATGGCATTACCATTTCGGGTAATTATGCTTATGTTGCTGCTTATGACAATGGGCTCCAGATAATTGATGTCTCAAAACCGACATCCCCTGCTATTATTGGTTCTGTCGATACACCTGGTCATGCTTTTAGGGTCAGCATCTCTGCTGATACCGCCTTTGTGGCTGATGACAGTGAAGGGCTTCAAGTCATTGATGTTTCAGCGGCATCAAATCCTGTAATTGTTGGTTCTGTTAAAACACCTGACGTTGCCCGTTATGTTGCTATTTCCGGGAATTATGCTTATGTCGGCGAAAATGGAGGCGGTCTTCAAATTATAGATATATCAACAAAAACTGATCCTAAAATAATTTCTTCAATAAATATTGGTAATAATATTGCCGGTGTCGTTGCGTTAAATAATAAAGTGTATGTGGGGGATTATGGTTTGGGATTGAGAATAATAGATGTTTCAGTACCGGAAAATCCAGTGGTTATTGGTTCCGTTGATGTACCCGAGCAAGTTAAAGCCATTTCTATTTCCGGGGATAAGGCGTATGCTACGGATTGGAGTTCACGTCTTAGTGTTATCGATATCTCAATACCATCAACCCCGGTAATAATCGGGTTCGCAGATGTGCTTGGAGGGGCTTATGCCGTAACGGTTTCAGAGGAAAAAGTTTATGTTGCTGATGGTTCTGCAGGAATAACTATCCCCTATTTGCCAGCAGAAATCGAAGATATCACGGTAAACAGCGATACGGATATCACCATAAAGGTTCCTACTCTTGACCCTTCAGGATATTACAACCTCAGAGTCTTTAATAGTTCCGAAAGCGATGAAAAGTTAGGTGCCCTGTTCTTATCTGATAATGTTAAAAGTATTACAGGATTTACCGCATCCACCCTGCCGGATTCGATTGGCAGAAACTCACAAATCGCCATTTCACTCGAAGGGGATTCCACAACATACTTCAAATACAGGATAGACGGCGGGGCCTTCGGTAACCTGATGCCTGCCAGCAGCCCCATGTCAAAATCAGGTCTTGCAGACGGCATCCATTCGATAGACGTCATACCCTGCACGGTGGACGGCTACTGCCAGGACGTATCCGTATCCTACAGCTGGACAATAGACACAATTCCGCCTGTCATCACAGGGTTGAATGATACATCGAACCCAGTAAAAGAAACAACCTGGTTGTGGGATGCATCCGATATTACATCAACAAAATATCGTTACCGTGTGAACACCAGCCCGACATGGACACCGGAAGGGAATTTCACGGATACAAAGACCGACACTTTGAAAGACCAGGAAGGCACCTGGTATGTCCATGTCCAGGGAATGGACGCAGCCGGAAACATCGGGGAAGTAAAAACCGCGTCGGTGATTCTGGACAACACGCCGCCGGTGATTACAGGCCTTGAGAACGACACGACCCCTTCAAACCGGAAACGATGGGACTGGGCTTCCGCGGATGCCTCTACGGTGACATACCGATATGCGGTTGACAAAAACACGACATGGCCAAACCCGGATGGCAGCTTTTCAAACATCACAAGCGCCGTTGCCATAGGTAAAAGTGGCACATGGTACCTGCATGTTCAGGCAAAGGATGCCGCAGGCAATTTAAGTGAAGTAAAAACCGTTTCTGCAGAAATCGACTCCAATATCCTTCAGAAAGCCATCATTCTGGCAGGAGCAGGGCCATATGAAAATAAAAGCAATTCCTTATGGGAGTTCACACAATACTGCACGGATAAGGCCTATACGACCCTGCTCAAACAGGGATTCTCAAAAGACCAAGTATGCTATCTGTCCAATGAACTGGAATATGATGCTGATGGTAATGGCGTTTTCGATGATGTTGATAAAATCGCAACTAATATTAATTTTGAGGAGGCAATAAAAAATTGGGCTGATGACGCTACTTTTTTACTCATATATGTTATTTCGCATGGTCATTTCAGAAAATTTGAAACAAACGAAACTGAAGATATCTATGCAGATGTATTGTCGAAATGGCTTGATGCTTATCAGATGGAAGATCGCACGGTGGTCTTAATCTTTGATTTTTGCTATAGTGGCAGTTTCTTGTCTGTTCTGAAAGCGTCCAATCGTATTGTGCTATGCAGCGCTTCAGAAAATGAAGAAGCCAATTTTTCTGGAACTGCTATTAATAGACCTGAAGTCAGCTATTCATATAGTTTCTGGAACAATATTTGCGATGGGAATAATATTTATGACAGCCATAAAAATGCTCATGACTTTCTCGATATCGTTTACAAATATAATGATTTCGTCGAACAAACAGCATTGTTTGATGGAAATGGTGATGGACTGCCTGATGAGCAAGCTGAAATTACCGGCACTATTAAAATCGGTGATGAACGAAAATTCGCATCCGATGGAAGAATAAGAGAAGCTGGTAGTGAAGATAAGCGTGATAATAGTAAAATAAAAATTTTATACGCAAGTAATATTCTTACCTCATATTCGGTGGGCAAGGTATGGGCGATAATCGTGCCACCTGACTATGCGGACTTTAAAGAAAATGCTGCGTCTGATTTTCCGGTGTACGATCTCATCTTAGCCGCAAGCGGCAGGTACGAAGCTGAAGTGACCTGCTTTGAAAAAGAAGGCACGTATACCGTGCTCATGTTCGCTTCTGATGAAGTGACGGGAGATGTTACTTCACCGTATCCGTTTGAAATAGAAATGACTGATCAAAATCACTCTGCGGGACCAGTCGTACCAAATCATTCAGATGACAAAGATAAAAATGATTGTTTTATTTCCACTATATTTCATGGAAGAGGTTTATTTGGTATGCATTTTAAATAATAATAAATATTATTTATATTCCATTTGTTATTTGGGCGATAGTTATTGAAATAATAATTTTTCCCCAAAAGGAAATTATTGAGAAAGGAGTTAAAAATAATGCGAGCCCAAAATACAGCCGTAGGAGAAGTGATAAAAACAGCGAAAGTAATAAAGTTTAAATCCACCTGGTCAGAGTTAGAAATAATGCAAGACCCAAACAAAACTCAAATTGAGAAAATTGATTCTCGTGATTGGCTGCTTGTCAAATATAAACATTTAGTAGAGTGGGGGGCAAAAAAATATAGTAATAAAATTATTAAAACCCCAGAAACTGGGATAGATGATTTAATACAAGTCGGATTTGAAGGTTTGCAAAGTGCCATTGAGGATTTCGATTCAACGAAAAGGAATAATTATGTGTCCTTTTTTAAGAGTAGAATTATAAGGTATATTCTTCAATATTTAAGAGAAACTAATGTATATAATAGGTATTTTTATGACCAGATGACCACTCTTAGAAGATTCATCAAGCAATTTCATGATAAAAATGGAAGAATACCTAATAACTTTGAAATCGCTGAAAATTTAAAATGGCGTTTGAAAAAAGTCATAAAAGTAAGTGATCATATCGAGAATAATTTAAATAGTATGGAATCTATAGATGATAAAGAATCATCTATAGAAATTGAGAGCGAAGATATTTCTGCGCATAACTCGATTGAAGAGAAAGAGCTTAATGAAAAATTATATGATTGTATCGCCAAACTGTCTAATGAGGATCAGATAATTATCAAGATGCATCTGGATGATTTTAATGACAGCGATATTGCAAGAGTATTTAAAAAAAATCATATGTGGCCATCGCGGCAGATAAAAAGAATAAACAAATTATTAAAATCGTGCCTCGAAATTAATGGAATAAATTTCTTTGAATAACCACTTTAAATTATTATGTTATGCTGGCGTTAATTCTAAAATACAATAAATTTATAACACCAAAAGGAGGTCGTTATGTCAAATACAATAAATGTTAAAAATTTAGAAGAGGTCTTTGAAATCAGCAAACAATTAAAAAGAATGGAAAAAAGCCGTTCCACAGTTGAAAAATTTAATTTTCATCTTGCGGATTCTGGCGAAACAGATGTCGCCATCGATGCCGACTCAAATAAATATAATATAAAATTTTTCAACAGCCCCGGTGAATCAGATGAAGGCCGGATCATTTTTAAATTTAAAGACGACACTGAATTCCGTAATAAAAAGCAATTGGTAACACTTTATGCTTATGACGGCAAACGCATTTTAACCAGATATATAAAAAATGGCGATGGTTTTACAGCTATAGTTAAGAACTTCTCATCAATTATCCCTCCTATATATGCTACTATAAATAATGATTTATAATAAGCATATGTGATAAATTTGGGGAGAATGAACGAGATGTCTATAAGAATATATGCCTTGATGTCAGATAAGGATTGCAAGGAATTAATTGTAAAAGATTATTCCCAAAAAGATGTTGCAGAAAAATTCATGTTCCCCAATATGGGGAAGACTGTTACTGAGCCTGCAACTAGAGCACTAAATTTTGCAGAATATTATTTAATTGAAAAACGGTATATTACATCTTCTATGCAAAATTATAAGCTTGACTTTACGCCTGTTGAAATTGGTTATCATATAGATGGTCCTAGTGCTACTTTAGCATTCGTTGCACTATATTTACATGCTATTTTTGAGAAATATTATAAAAAATGCTATGACAAATCTGAGGTGGATTTGAATATAGCACTAACTGGTTCTTTAGTGGATAACTCAAAAGATGAAATTAAACCAATTCTCCATATGGAGAATAAAATTATTGGTGCTTTAGACAAAAAAAATAATATTAATTACATCTTTCTTCACCCGGACGATTTCAAAAAACTTGATAAGACAGATAAAAAGAGATCTACAGAAAAAGGGATTAAAATAATAACTGTAAAATTTATAAGTGAATTTATAGATCAATACATAGCGCTAATTAATGACTATGGTATAAGCATCTCCCCCTCTGAAAGCAAATCAAAAAAATTATTTTATGTACTTTCTGTTACTGCTGCAATGTTAATTATATCCGGGATAATATTACCCAATTTTGTCTCCCACAAAATATTTTCTACATTTCACTCGTCCCCATTCCCTTGTAATAAAAAAACTCCCATATGGTTGAACTTAACAGGAAAAGACCCTTTCTCAGTACAATGTGTTGAAAACTATTTAATAGAGCAATTAAATAATTATTGCATCCGGATCACCGATAGAGAAAACAAAAACAGTTTCGGCACATTTTCAGGTGAAATTGAAATCGAGAATAATGATCTTCTGAGTATTAAAAATTTATGTTTTTCGAGAGCAGATTTCCCAGATAATAATAGCTGCGAGATTAACCTGGGGAGTGTTTCCCCAGAAGGAAATTTTAATATACTCACCTCCCTATGGGATAAAATTATAACAGATTCTTCCCCCAAAACTGTCTTCAATAAGAAAGCGAAACACCTAGTTGAAAACATGGATAAAAAAGGCGTATTAAAGGAATTAAAGGGGTATATTGATGGAAAAAGCATTTGAGATTTAAGCCGTGTTACTTCACCGTATTCGTTTGAAATAGAAGTCAAAAACGACTCATCAGATGAAAGCAAATTTTGTTTTATTTCGTTTATTGCAAAATAAAATACCATATACATGTGAATTTTTCAAAAAAAGACCCTATTAATAGTTTAGAAACCAATATAATCATAAGGAGGTATACTCATGAATAAAGCTATTAAAGGGATGTTATTTTGTTCGATTGTGTTTTTGGTTGTAGCCGGTTGTGCCAATCTCGGTACAATTAAGCCTGAAAAAAAGGTCCTGTGCCATCTGGATTATTGGATCGATGCAGTGGCTTTAAAAGAAATCGTGCATAAATTGAAAAATGATTCATTTTTTAAAGCATACAAGGACAGCAGTTTTATCATTGTCAAAGCAAATGGTGAAAAAATAGAGAACAAGATTGACCCACTTACTGAAGATCTTAGGCAGCGGTTTGAACTTGAGCTTCGAAAATACCCTGAAATAGATCTTGGCCGCAAACACCCGGCAAGCAGAATAGACCGGCCCTATACCTTGCAAAATATCGAATGCGACACTTTTGCGGAAAACAGGCTGCTTCTAACAATAGATATCAAAAAAGTCGGCGCAGTGAAGGAAAAATATGCCAGAGTGGCCATTGGCGCAATCGATTCAGAAAGCGGTAAATGGGTAAAGGGATTCTCTGTATACAACAACCAAGTCATACTTTCAAAAAATCAGGAAAGCGCCCTTTTGGCAGAACCGAAACCAGATGAATATTTACGCGGGACAAAATATGCCCCGTTTACAAGCAAGGATCAGGATGATATGGCTGCGTACCTTGCCAATAATCTGTCTTGCATATTCAAGAAACTGGACCTTGGTCGTGACAATTTAACTGTCCATGTGGATGAATCAAAGCTTGGAGGGCATGACAGGAATATTATCCGTTTGATCGAAAAACAGCTGAACTACTGTAATGAAATCCAACGAGTGGATACGCGAAAAAATGCAGATCTGATACTTGATGCTGAAATGATCTCAAGCGGCGCTGGCATGGAACTCTCACAGCTTTGGCTCGAGGTTTACCAAAAGGATACCGGTGCCTTTGCAAAGGGGTTTACCACTTATGCATACTATCTCAATGAAGAAATACATGAGCGGTTAACAGGAATCTGGGAGATTCGTTCGGTCAAAGGCCATGATCTTGAAGGCCAATTACGGATCAGCAAAACTGAAAATGATGAATATCTGGGTAGTTTATTTGATTCCAGTGGCGCCTTGCTCCAGCCTGAAATTATTATCCATGTCAATAAAAATATTGTTACTTGGCGGTATTATGACAGGAACTACAGGGCACCATACGATGTGAAAGGTGTGCTTTCAGATGACAGCAGCATGGCTGTGGCGATGAGTAGATACCCTTTTGGGGATGAAGTGAAATATAAAAAGCTTGTATTGTTTAGATAGATTATGGATATTTAGCTCAATCAATGTAATAATTATTCTGATCAGAAACATGGGGCTATTATATGGGAGCTATAAAAACTGAGACAAAAAAGGCAGAACAAAAACCCCCTGCCTCCCCATTTTGGGGGGGCAAATGGACTACTCTGATTATTAGTAGCGTTCTCCTTCTATCCACAATTTGCGTTTGTATTATTTATATTCAGTGGGTTCAGATAAAACCTCAGAGGGAAGTTGCCTCAGAGACCAAATCGGCGCAAACATATTTTGTTTCTCAGGAAAAAGTTATCGATAACCGAATAAACAGGTTAAGCCACCCGATTGTCAAAAGCATTGCCAGCCAGTTTATTGATAAAGCAGATAAATTACCGGAAAATTATGATCTAACAAATTATCAAGGTAACACAATGCTACCGAAATGTTTTTATTTAGACAAAGATCTGGATCAGAAAACTCTTGATTATATATGGAAATATTTACCCCAGTTATCTGATTTTAACGATCAGTTTATTGTAGAGGTTGAACATTATAAAGCCAATACTCCGAGAGAAAAAAATGACTGGACATTGTTTCAAGGGCAATTCCAACAACCTTCGTCTGTACCAGAAGGGAGGTATGGCACACCAGTGCAACTTAAATTGGTCGTATCCAGAATCGCCGATAATTTTATATTATATTTAAAAGGGGTTATTCTTCCAGGTAAAGACTCGAATCTAAACGTCCCCATGGAGATATTCTTCGCAAAAGAAACCCTGGCCGTGGATAGTGTAAAAGGGCTGTCGGTAGAGAACGCCTTTGAGGGGAATAAAAATATTGATAGTATGGTGGAGGATCTCTGCACGGGTTTGATTTACAGATACAATAATGCTGCTAATTTTAAATCGTTAATGGTTAAAAGAGAATACAATGAACCGTCACCAATGAATATTTACAAAAAAGAAATTTCAGAGAAGGTTTACAATTATCTTATAAAAAAATATCCAGGACTACTTTCAATCTCAGCCAAAGCATCCAATCCGTCTTATTGCCAGAAAATTGCCGCTTCAGATTTAGAAAGAGGTGAGGTAACTATGCAAATTATAAGTGATATGGATTTAGTTAAACATAATATGGCAAAAGTGACGTTGAGATGGACTGCTCTCGACGGTTTACCCATACAACTACTCAGAACGGATGGTAGAAACGAAACCCTGACAAACGAAATTTCAAATTGTAGCCGGTATATAACTCTTGGCTCGATAATCGTTCCCAACCTTTCAGGAAAGTACCTTGACAAAGATATTCTATCAAATTATTCGGATTTACTAAGAATCAAAACAAAAGGCACAGAAAACGTCAACCAAATAGGGTACATTTTCTCACAAGAACCATCGCCGAGAAATGAGCTTGTTCCGGGAAAAAATATTGATCTCGTTGTTGGAGAATATACGCCACATAATAGTGATGAAAAAAATCTCATAGAGTTTGTCAATAGATGTGTAAAGTTGAGCCCAGGCTTGCGGCTGGATGGTGAAATAAAAGAAGTCATCAAAAATAGAAATCATAAGCCAACTCAATCAAGCGAAGCAATTTTTCAATTGTATTGGGCAGAATATAGCATCAACTTAAAAATTATAGCCAATTATTATTCTGTTAAAGATATAAAGTTTGAACATCAAGTTGATTTTGAAGATACTACTGAAGATAATGCAAAAGAGACCGGGCGTCTACAAATTTGTGACATAATTCAAGCCCAAATACCCATTAAACGTATTTAAAATTAAAGTAGAGTCGAAATATCAATCATGTATTGGTTATGTTCATAGATTAAACATTGACAAATCAGACCGGAGGTAAATCATGAACCTGTTTTGTAAATATATTCCAACTGCCATCCATGTCATGATAATTTTAATAGTTCTTCCATCGTGTGCCCTTTATCAGGAGAGCGATCGGGAAATATATTCAGAAAAGGTAAGGGAGAAATATAATGAAACGGTTCAACGCTTGACTCAGGACCTAGCCAGTAAATTGAAAATCAAAATGGATTCTGAATATGTAACTGACAAAAAATATAGTGTCATAATTAGTTACAACGACCTTGAAAAAGAAAAATGTGCATGGAATAATTTCCTTGAGGACTTTGATTTAGCCATAAGAAAGCAATTGGCTAAAAATAATATAGGAATTTTACCTAACGATTTCTGGTTTGCAGATCAAACAGGTAATAGCGCATTCAATGAATTACAGATACCCCAAAATGCAGACCTTCCAGAGCTTGGTATTAATTTTAATATTTCCTGCAAAGAAGATGGAATTCGCATTTTAACTCAATGTGTCTACCTGAATTCAAGACTTAATTTGTTCGAAGAGCCTACAAATTTATCTTGGCCGAATGACAGAGTCGAGCAATATGCTTCGAATCAATTAAAAAAATGTTGGGACGAAGAAAAAATTCAGAAAGAGTTATCACGATATTTGTATAAAGGATCAAAAAGAGATCCATTTGTTGACGTAAATGATGTGGCAACTTTTTTTTCACGAGTCCTAAAATTTAAATACAAAGTAGCGAATGAGATATGGCGTGGTAGATTTGGAAAATCCGATTTTGATTTCAGCAAGCTGTCGTTCCGTTGGGCAGGGATAATCGATTGTAACCCGGGCATCGGGATTAAAAGCACTCTTGATCAGGCTATTTGCGAAAAACTTTACAATGTCGGACTGAATACAACTGGTTGTGACCCCGAAAAAACGCTCCTGTCACTAACAATTCACAGCAATATGGACAAAAAAAAAGATTTTCTAAAAAGCAGCAAATCACAACACACAATGGAATTTGCAAAGGTGCCTGAAGAAGCTTTTATCTCTGGCAGAATGAGAGTTTACAGCAAGGATAAAATTTTTGTTACCCTGAGTAGTACGATTGTGAGTTCAAAAAATGGTCACCAGGGGAATATCATTCCTGAGCTAGGGGGTGAGTGTTATTTAAAATGCGATACAACCCCTCCAGAATCGCCAACAAACCTAACGATTATAGACTGTTGCTTGGATGGGGTCACACTTGAGTGGAATGATGACGATAAAGAAGAAGGCGTCATTTATAAAATTAAAAAAAATATAACCCCTACACAACATGAAACTATCGCTACTACAGCAAATAATAGAACCATAATCAGATCAACCCAATCAGATTATGATTTTTCTTATTCGGTTGTCTCCGTTGATTCAAATGGCAACGAAAGTGCACCATCCGAACCATTATATATTCCACAGGATTGTCCTGGAAAATTTTTATCTATTAATGGAATACCGGTATATCTCAAATACAGGAATGAAAAAAATAATGCTTCTAAAATTTTAATGAGTTGTTTTGAAAATGTATTCGAAAACAAATATCAACATGGTAACCATATTCAAAAATTAAATTATATCAATTTAAAAAAACCATTCATTCAAATCGAGTTTAATGCCCCTTACAAAATAAAAGATAATAGAAAGCCTGAGATTGAAATTAATGGGGATTCATCATTTGATATCGTTGCATTGCCTGAAAACCAAAAAAAAAATATCAAAAAAAATATTTGATACGAATATTATAAAATGTTGCCCAACAATAGGCGACAACAAAGTATATCGGTACATAGATTTCAATCAAAACAATCTGGCAGAAAATTTGCAAAAGTATTTAGGTGAACCTGCTGCAAAATGTTTTTTTGATGACCTGGATTGTGACGACGTCTTTCGCGCTACATTTAAGCTAAAATAAATCATATAATTATTAAGAGCTATCCATGTTTGATAACATGAAATCCTCAGTTTTATTGCTTCTCGTAAGTGCAATACTGTCCGCTTGTGCAACCCCACCACCTTTAATATGCGAAAAAGATAATACTGAGCACTTAATATGGGATTATAGTAAAGAGCATTATAATAATACTTGGTGGCAGCTCTATCAAAGAGGCTTGGCTTATAAGGATTGTGGCGAGTACGATAAGGCGAAAGAGGATTTAAAAGAATCTAAAAAAAAAGCACGGGAAGCTTTAAAAAAAAGATGGTGGGATAAAAATGATATTAGCGGTAAAGATGGATGGAGATTCGAAACCACTGAAAATCGATATACTGATTATGATTTCCCTGCATTTAGGGGTTATTTCCCCCGGCGAGAATTGGGTATAATTTATTTCAAGCAGGGGTTTTACAAAGAGGCTGTCCAAAGTTTATCGGATTCCATCAAACAAAAAGAAACAAAAGAAGCTGTTGATTGCCTAATCCAGGCAACAAAAGCATGGATAAAAAATTATTATCCGAGATTTCTCCCTCCAGCAATTGAATTATCATTTCCTAATTTAGAAGAACACGAAGGAATATTTTACACTAATAATAATTGTTGTTATATAAAAATTGACATCGACAACCCCATATCAGTTCAGTCTATCACCATAAATGGTATGTCTGTGCAGACAGGTCAGATTCTAGCGAAAAATTGTCCCCAGATTATAAATGGTGTCTCTGAACTTCACGAAACCATCCACTTGAATGAGAGGGTAGAATTAAAAACCGGAAGGCAAAATATAGAAGTTATCATAACCGATTTGCTCGGTAATAGTTATTCCTCTGTTCCGGATTCAGGGAAAAACTGGGAGGTTGTCTTGGATGTAACTCCCCCCACAATCGGTTATTGGTTTGACCCATACCAAATTGATAATGGTATGGTGTTGGTTGACCTTAATATTTTAGACAATGAACTTATAGATTTAATAAGTCAAGATACATGGTGCATGAAAAACCGTTTACGGTCATGGCCTTTAAAACAACAAAAGCTTAAATTAGGTGAAAAACATCCGATTTTAATCAAAGATGTCGCCGGCAATGAATATTCCTTTTACCTGACGGCGCAAGAAAGTAGGTCAGATGACATTCTTGAACTTCAAAATGAAGCACAATACGCAAATAAACCAGTATATCTGGATAAAATTTTCATAAAAGGCACATTATATAAAAAGGTAAAAAATGTATCCATCGCTGGTAAAACAGTATTTCATGATATTGATAAGACGCCTTTCAATTTTATTTATTCATTACCCTTAACACCTGGTAAACACATATATAAAATTGAATGTGCAGATAAAAATGGATTAAAGCAGACAAAACCTATAGAAATTAATTGTAAAAGCAATGAAGTAACAAGTGTTAAAGGCCGCCTAAAAGTCTATCTCGTTGCAGATATGCCTGATCAGAAAAAATACTTTGAAGCTTTATTTAGAGATTTTTATAAGATTTTAACCTCCAATAACAGGTTTAATATTGTTGGTCAAAAACTCATTCCTGGTGTAAATTCTAAAAACCAAAGAAACAAATTTATCGATTTAGGAACAATTGAAGACGCTGAAGCAGTACTACTATTTTCAACCTATCAAAAAAAGACGGGAATTGAATTGAATGCTGAATTGATAGATATAGACACGCATATGAGTTTTTTATCAATTAATGAATTCAGCCATGAAAATGCTAATAAGACGAAGATGCTTGAGTATTTGGAATGGCAAATCAGACATAAATATCCATTAATCCAGGGAAATATAATTGATTTAAAAGAAAAACAATTACGATTAGATAGAGGAATAAGTGACGGTTTGATAAAACTCATGAAAATAAACGGCTATTCCTTGGACAAATTGCAAGACGATGAGCTTTTAGAGGGTAAAGTAGAGGAGGTTGGATTTAACGATTCGATTGCTAATATTACAGGTAAAAGCGCATTTTTCGAAAAAGAAGATATTGGCCGCTTTATCACACGATAATTTTTATAGGAGGAATATATAGTGCGAAAGAATGGGTATATGGCTGGGTACTTTAATTTGATTGCACTCGTATTTTTTTTGGGATTATCTATATTGACAGGGTGTACTAAATTCAACAACCATATTTCAGTTCCTGTCGAAGAAGATAAAAAAAAACCTCGAATATATAATCTAATAGCTGTGGTTAAGGAAAATGTTCTATACCTGAATTTTGATGTTGAAGACGATACTGGAATACAGTCAGTTCAGATAACGATCAAAGACGCCAAAGGAATAAATATTCCTCATGGAGAACTAATATCAACATATTCAAAGGCTGAGAAACAAAAACCAATATTATATCAGATTGAAAATCTATCGAACGGATTTAACACATTAATAATCAAAGCGATTGATAAGTCTGGCAATATAACCATAGAAAAAAATATGATTAAGAATTTATTACCATGCACAAATCAGTCAACTGACCAGAATTATAATGTGGCTATTATAAATTTCAAGAAACCTTCAGGAAGTATGATATTTAATGGGATTGAAGGCGCACTCAGAAATGCAATGTCGACCCATTCCTGTAACTATAGATTTAATATATTGAGCGACCAAGAAAAGCTGAACGATATCGACAAAGAATTTGGACAAAAAAATATAAATTTCAGGCACCCTGCTGAAATTGTTGTAAGCGGATCAATAGAAAAAACAACTCATAGTAAAAATAATTTTTTGATTACAATCGATGTGAATCATCCAAAGAAACAAATAGTATCCCTCAGCTATGATTTGACAATAAATAATGATTTTAACGATTCAAAGCGTGTGGAACTTATTACAAAAGACGCTGCCAACAATATATATATTGCTTTGGCTTCGGTTGAAGGAGAAGTTAAGGAAATCCTAACCCAAACTCCCTTATCCTGTAAGCTTCGTTTAGACGAATCAGACACCAAAATCCAGGGCGAGCGAGAAATTCTATTTATGGCAGAATATGGTTATAAAGCATTGGGTTATATAGAGAAGATAACTTACAATACAGATAATACTGCAGATGCAATTGTTGTAATTACCGAAAAATACAAAGATTTAATAAGATGTCCTATTCAGGTGGGAGATAAAGTTCTCGTCAAATAAAAAAGGCAAGCCATTTTGTTACTAAAAATTATTCGATACCATATATTTTTTCTTATTTTATTCTCTTGGGTACCCTATAGCGTAGGAAATGCCTTTGCCGATCTCGATCCTGAGCGCTTTGAAAATATTTCTTCATTTAACCCGGTGGGCGCAGGTTCCCGGGCAATGGCTATGGGTGGGGCAAATATTGCACTGGCTGACAACGCAACGGCAGCTTCCTGGAACCCTGGTTGTTTGGGTATCATAGATGAAAGGATAAAATTTCAGTTTGCTTATGTTCTAAGCTATTATAACCGTTCAGAAAATGAATTTTCTGAACGAGAAGGAACAGATTGTTCTGGTGTGCAGGTTGCTGAGCCTGAATTAAACTATTTAAGTGTTGTAAGAGCTGGATATCTGTTTGGAAAAAAAGTTTGTTTTTCAGTCAATTATCAGCAGATGTATGATTTAAACAGAGAAATTGAAATAAAAACAGATTTCGGTGACTCCGATAATTTAAGTGAGATAAACTATAGCCAAAAAGGGAGTCTTTATGCTCTTGGAGTGGCATTTAATGCCAGATTGACGTACAAGCTGCATTTAGGGGGGACAATAAATTATTGGGGTAATGTTTTTGGTACCAATAGTTGGTCCCTACTCTGTCAAGATAGAAGTAATGACTATTTATATGCTAAAAAAGATAAATTTGAGCTTAAAGGCTGGAATTATGTTATCGGGCTTCACTATAAATTATTTGAGAATTTATTCTTAGGCGTCGTTGTAAAAACACCCTTTACGGCAAATATCGAACATAAATTAAAAATAGATTATACATCTTTTTCATCTGATATCACTCCAATATCTGAACCCAAATTTAAAAAAACATATGTAAAAATGGATATGCCTCTGTCATATGGTGCTGGATTAGCCTATAAAGTGCAGAGGAACTGGTATATCACTGCAGATATTTATCGCACCCACTGGGATCAGTTGAAATATATTGACGAAAAAGGTATAGCCTTTTCACCGCTCTCAGCGAAAAATATTGACCAAAGCCATATAGAACCACTTGTTTGGTATAGAGCCGGTACAGAATATGAAATAGAATTCGCTCAAAAAAAATTCCTTCAGTCTCTCAAATTAAGGAGCGGGCTATTTTATGATCCTGCACCAAGAGATAACGGGAAGGATACAATCTATGGTGTTTCTTGTGGAGTCGGGTTTATATTAAAAAGATTTGTATTTGACATTGCTTACCAATATCGCTTTGGAGACGATGTCATGAACAGTAATATAGAAGTAATTGGCCCTGAAGACATGAAAGAGAACTATTTTTATACATGCATTCAGTTTAGGTAAACACGCCATGAAAAAGTCCTGTAAACGAAAAACCTTTAGCACCATTATTTACTTTCAAATTATTTTTGTAATCATATTTCGACTATACGCCACCGCACAAACGACGAGCGAAAAATTTGAAACATACACCATAGGTATTGGTGTAAATCGAGAGATGATACCTCCCATCATCGGCAGTTTCTCTGCTGAACCTCTAAAAGCTGAAAATGGAGAACCCGTCACAGTGTGGGCTTCAGACATTAGTAGTAAGCGTAAAATTACCAAAATTTATGCAATTATTTATACTCTTGGCCAACAAATTAAAAGATATGAAACCCAAATGATACTAAACTGGAATGATAAACAAAACAGGTATGAGGCCATATATAGTGAATTTAAATATTGTGGTGAGTATCAGATTGATATTTATGCTGTAGACGAAAAAAATATGGTCTCAAGCCCTGCTTCGATTTATTTAAATTATGATTCAAATTCAAACGATGTGTATGAGTCAGATAATTCATTTCAAAATGCCAATATACTCAATTTCAATAATCTTTCAGAATCAGAAGATGGTAGTAATTCAAAAACTCCTTTATGGCATCAAAAACACAATTTTCATAATGGGGATCAGGAAGACTGGGTAAAATTCTATGCGAACAAGGCATGTTATAGAATAACAGTAACAGAGGTAGAAGAAAATTGCGATCCCATTATCAGCATCTATGGAAAAGATGGTTCGACTTTATTGGAAGAGAGAAATAGTAATGCTTCAGGTATTGATGAATATATCTCATGGTGGTGCCCTCAAGATGGAGAAGGCATATACTATATTAAAATATCTCAACATTTAAAACCAGATAGTAATGAAAAAAACGGATATTACTTGGAAATTTTGCGCCCGACTTTGAATATTAATGGTCGTATCCGAGTCACACTGTCTCCAAACGTTCAGACATTAATCAGAATAACTGATAAGAATAAAGAACCTCAGTGGGACGCCTCTTTCATGGCAACAACGGACACATTCGAGATTCCCTATCCAGCTGGTACATTTTTCTTAATTGCGGAAGCGGATGGATATATAACTTGGCAGCAAGAAATAACCATTGAAGAATTGACCGAAAAATTGGTCACGATTATTTTAGAACCCCTTCCCCTAACACCAGCGGCAGAATTTCAGACGAAAACCGAGCCTGGGCCTGCACCATTAACAGTGAATTTTGTAGATCTTTCAACTGGTAATATTGATTCATGGCATTGGGATTTTGGCAATAACACTTTCAGTGATAGCAAAAATCCTTCTTGCACTTATCTATATCCTGGTTCCTATGATGTTTCACTAACCGTATCCGGTCCGGATGGCTCAGACAATTTAAGCAAATCAAAATATGTAAATGTTTGTTTTCCTGAACCAAACCTATCCTCACCTGAAAACAATGCAAAGAATATTTCGCTTGCCCCGCAGCTTTCAACCAGTAACGATTTCACTCCAAGTGAACTTTCTTCTCTTTTTAAAACACAGTGGCAAATCAGCTCACAAATGGATTTCTCATCGCTAAATCTTGACACAACCAAAACATCACCTCTTTCAATTCTAAATATTCCTACGGGAATTCTCGAAAATTCTACAACATACTACTGGCGTGTACGCTATTATGCGGACCACAACTACCCTTCGGAATGGTCAACAACTTTTTCGTTTACTACACAAACTGATACCCCTAATGACAATAATAGCAATGGTATTCCTGATGACCAGGAAATTATAAAAGAGATCGATCTGGATGGAGATCAAATGAATGACTTGCTTCAGTCAGAGCTAAAATGTCTGAACAGTTTTACTGGCAACAATAGCCTATGCGCTGAATGCCTTACAGAAAGTTTTCATATCACATCTTTTATGGCTATGGATGCCTGTGTTGTCTCGAATGGACCTGAAAAACCGGATGAACTACCCTTAGGTTTGTTTCGAATCAAACTTAAAAACAAAGATATTAGCAAAATTAAAGCAAAAACTAAGATTGCACTATATTTATTGGAACCCTACCCTGAAGATGGTGAATGGTTTTTATACGATGATTTAGAAGGCTGGACTAATATTGATCAACAAGCACAAGTAAGCCTTGATAAACGATCAGTGGTTTTCGAGTTCGAAAAAAGTGTAACCGAACACGAAAAGAAAGATGAGGGATCCAGTTGCTTTATTATGACTTGCTATTTGGCCCAATGAAAACTGATTTATTTCGCGTAGTGTTTTGTTCAATGATCTGTATGTCTTTTTCTTTTGTTTTCATGGGTTACATGACAAAAAGATACGCGAAAGATACGTTTTGTGGTGTGTTTTGTCAATCGCTTTTTAATAGGGGTTTGAAGTCCAAATACAGTTATTCAAATCGACAGTTTTTTAAGAGAATATTCCCAAATTTTCCCTCACAGATTCCAAAAATATATGTGTAATCTCACCTTATGCAGCTTTCGCCGGAATCAGTTTTACATCAAATTGAAGGTTATATTTTCTGAGTTCGTCCTGAAGGCCCAAGGTTACCCAAAAGCTAACTGGGTGACCGATGGCTTTGGCAATCTTTGCGGCACGAGCCGGAGAAGGAATTCTTCGACTTTTTTCGATATCACAAAGAGATTGTTGAGAAATGCCTATTTTTTTAGCCAATTCAGCTTGGGTAATCTCGTTTGACATTCGATATCCTTCAAGGGCTTCACCCAAGGTCAGGGGACCAAATTCTTTTTCGAGTTCTTTAGTACCGTATTTCTTAGTAGTCATGTTTGTTTACCTCCAGGATATGAATGATTGTGATCTCTCCATTCGGGGTTTCGATATAAAACGCCCGATATGCTCGAGACAACCTGACCGATCGCTGTCCTGCCCGGTCCCCGGACAGGGTTTCATCATGGTATCCGAAAATTTTCCGTATCTCACTGATCCCTTCCTTCTCCACCAGCAAAGCCCATATTCTAAAATTGTTCCGGATGTGAGCAGGGACACGCTTCAGATCTTTTTGCGCTTTTTTTGATATTTCAATCCGGTTTTCCATATGTTCTTTTTTTACGTCAGAATGACGTAAAAGTCAACCAAAATAAAATGAAGTGTCCAAAAACCCCTTTCATTTTGAAAAAATAAAGTGGCTGTTTTTATTGAAAGTTTACAATAGGATCTGTAAAAAAATAACTTGGTCATTTAGCGCGAGATGTGATAAGACGATTGCATGGATATTGAATCAGCAATCAGAGAGCGTTATAAAAATCTCGAATGGGCATTAGATGAAAGGCTC
>Ga0180007_10002932_pt1 | contig 19687 bp, 16 predicted proteins | sample MM_PC_MetaG_FD_121122 | JGI IMG/M metagenome (GOLD analysis project Ga0180007, IMG submission 121122) | Groundwater microbial communities from the Aspo Hard Rock Laboratory (HRL) deep subsurface site, Sweden - MM_PC_MetaG | ecosystem: Environmental > Aquatic > Deep subsurface > Groundwater... | reverse complement strand
ATTAATAGGGGTTATTTCAGTGGATGACGCCAAGTCCGGTAAGGCTCCCTGTGATAAAACCCTCCGCCCCCTGGAAATTTTTTCCAGCCTGATATCCCAGATCATCATCCTCAAGCGGGAGCAGGAAGAAAAGAAAAAAATAGAGGCCCGGTTACAACAGGCCATTAAAATGGAGTCCATTGGAACCCTGGCAGGCGGAATTGCCCACGATTTTAATAATATCCTGGGGATTATTCTGGGCAATACCGAACTTGCCCTGGGAAACACGGCCAAGAGCCATCCGGCCAGTATCCGCCTTGAAGAAATTAAGCATTCCTGCCTCAGGGCTGCTGATATTGTCCGCCAGCTGTTAAGCTTCAGCCGAAAGTCAGGCTATAACCCAAGTTCCCTGAAAATTGTACCGGTCATTGAGGAAACCCTTAAATCTTTGCGGTCCATCATTCCTGCCACCGTTGAATTCAGCACCCAATATTTGGATCCGGATGCCGTTGTTATGGCAGATTCCATCCAGATCAACCAGATTATAATGAATCTGTGTATCAATTCCCACCACGCCATGGCCCAGGGGAAAGGAAGTATCCATATCCTTGTGAAAAAAAGTGTATTCACAAAAAAGGATGCGGAAATTTATCCTGGCATGGAACCGGGAGCGCATGTAAATATTATTTTTTCCGACACCGGGGCCGGCATTCCACCGGAGATTATGGACAGAATTTTTGATCCTTATTTTACGACCAAGCCCGTTGGCAAAGGGTCGGGCATGGGGCTGGCAGTTGTGGCGGGAATCCTGAAAGCCCATAAAGGCGGTATTCAGGTAGACAGCGAACCCGGAAAGGGAAGCCGATTTTCCATCTTTCTGCCCGCAACAAGCCTTTCTCCTTTGCCCAAAGTTCATGAATCCGAGCAGCTGGCATCCGGGACCGAATCCATCCTTCTGGTGGATGATGACCCGGCCATAACAAGGATAATTGAAAAAATCCTCCAGCAATTGGGATACAAGAGTTTAATCTTTAACGACCCGCTGGAGGCCCTGGAGACAATCCGGTCAGATCCGGATTCTTTTGATCTTGTTATAACCGACATGGTCATGCCCCAGATGACGGGTGGCGATCTGGCCAGGCAGATCAGAGCCATCCGGAAGGCACTCCCAATTATAATCTGCACAGGTCACAATGATCTCATTGATGATCAACTGGCCCGGAAAACCGGTATTGCCGGTTTGATACTCAAACCCTTTGTCATACAGGAAATTTCAAGCACCATCCGGAAGGCCCTGGATGAAAATAAAACGACTTTACCCCATTAGCGGGGTGGTTACGGTTCTTTGGCCTGACGTTTAAGTTTTTATCAAAAAAACCGATGGGTATTGGAAATACGGGTTTTATGAAAAGGAGGGGTAGACCATGGTTTCCATTCAAACAAGGGTATCGGTTTTATCGGGTATTCAGAAACGGTTTTTTCAGACAGCCGGTCGGGCTGTGAACAAACAAAACAATGGGGCAGCTTCTGCTAACCCTGAACCGTTTGAGTTCAGATTCCACACCGGAAGGGAAACCAGACAAACGCTCAGTGACCAGAACGCAATCCTCCATTTTAATCAGTTAAGCGACCAGGATAAAGCCGGATTGTTTTATAAGGACACCCCGATTTCCCAACTGAGTTCCGATGAAGCCACTTCGCTTATCCAGGATGACGGGTATTTTGGAATTGATAAGACATCCCAGCGGATTATTGATTTTGTCATAAAGGGGGCCGGAAAGGATATGGATCGGTTACGGGCAGGAAGACAAGGTGTCCTTCAAGGGTTTGCCGAGGCTGAAAAAGCATGGGGAGGTGCGCTTCCGGATATTTGTTGTAAAACCATTGCCAAAACCATAAAGCAACTGGACGATAGACTAGCAGCGCTTGGCGGGAATGCACGGGGAATCATGGCTTGATCGGGAGGTTTAAAAAAGTGTTGCATTTTTTAAACAGACGTGCCAGGTATAGTCATCATTGTTAAACTTTAAGTTCAAGGGGTGACACAGATGCAGGAAAACAAAATTGACATCTTGCTCAAAAGGATTACGGACGCTACCGGAATCAGTTCCCAGGCAGAACTTGCAAAGGAGCTGGGGATCAACCGGTCCGGCATTACCCACGCCAGGAATAAAAACAGCATCCCGGAAAAATGGATTATCAAGTTGTACAGACGGTTCAAGTTCAATCCCGAGTGGATGGAAACAGGTGCCGGACCCATTTTTCTGAACACGGACCCCGTAAAAGACATTGATTTTAAACAAATACCCAAGGTGGCAGCACGTCTGTCCGCAGGTACGGGTTCCTTTGAGTGCGGTGAGGAAATCTCCCAATATCTGTCTTTCCAGTCGTCCTGGCTTTCCAGAAAAGGGTCTGCCGCCAGCATGGTGGCCATGGAAGTTTTTGGAAACAGTATGGAGCCTGTGATACGGGAGGGAGATACCGTTCTCATCGACCAGTCCCAGAAAGATATAATGGCAGGGGCTATCTACGCCGTGGGGGTTGAGGATACCATTCTGGTCAAGCGTCTGGAAAAACATCCGGACAAACTGGTTCTCTCCAGCGATAACAAGGATTTTGCTCCCATCTACCTGGAAGCGGATCTCTTGTCAAAAGTGAGGATACTGGGAAGGGTGATCTGGAGCTGTCGGGAATACCGATAGTTTTTTTTGCCGGTTATGTTTAGTTTTTTCAACTACAGATGAATTTTATAATCAATAAGGGGGATGAAATGCAACTGACCAAAGAAAACATATACACGAGGGGTGTCATTGGGGTCGCCGGGTCTTTATGGGTCCTGGGGCTGCTGGTTGCCGGAAGCGAAAGCCTTTACATGCCCTGGCTGAATACAGCCGGAGCCGTTGTTTTTTTGGGGGCAAGTCTCTGGCTTGGCAGGATATTGCCAAGGCTTGGGGAAACCGTTGCCATCTCGCCGTCTCCAGCAGCTTCCAGGAAAAAAGTTCGGATAAGCGCCACTGAAAAAAAGGATGATCCGGGAGTGAATACCCGATATGCCGGGACGTATTGTTTGAATGCCGAATATCGCCTGAATTAAGATTCATAAATCCCGTTCAATGGGAGTTGATCGGGAGAGTTTAGAAAATTTTCAATTATTCGAAGAAATTCTAAAAATAAGTTGAAAATTTTGTAATTCTTTTGATGTTTTCCCTTTTAATTCTTTCTGAAATTATAATAAACACTTGTTTTTACAATGAATAAGTATTCAGTTTACAATTGGCATCAAATCTGCTACAAGGAAACCGCGTTTTGTTTGTTTTGTTTATGGATGAGTGTGCAGTTGATGCTGTAACAGGCTGTTCTTTTTTAAACAGGACAGCACTAAAACAATAAGGGGAATTTTAAGAATGAGTTTTCAAGCCAAGCTTTCCTCAGGGGAATTTGCAGTACTCGCAGAGATGAATACCCCCAAGGGGATTGATATATCTGATCTAATCACCAATGTAAGATATTTGAAGTCGCGAATTGATGCAATCGTCATTCCGGATATGGACAATGGCGTTATGCACATGAGTGCACTGGCAGGCGGGGCGCTTATGCGTCAGCAGGGCATTGAGCCCCTGATCCATATATATGGCCGGGATCGCAACCGGATGGCGCTCCAGGGTGACCTTCTGGCTGCCCATGTTCTGGGGATTCATAACCTTTTGGTGGTCCAGGGTGAAGATATGGCAAATGGTGACCATCAGGATGCCTTTCCCGTGAATGATCTGGACGAGATGTCTCTGCTCCGGATGGTCGGATCCCTGACCCGCGGGTCGGATATGGCCGGATTTGAGCTCAAGGGAGCCCCTGAGTTTACCGTTGGATGCGCCATCGCCCCCATTGCCGATGCGGCCCAGCTTAAACAGGAAGTGGAAGCTGCAAAGAAAAAAATCGATGGCGGTGCCCAGTATCTTTTGCTGCCGCCGGTATTTGATTCCCTCTTTTATACACAGATGATCGAGGCCTTTAAAGCTTTGAAGGTTCCGGTGATTGCCTCTGTCTTTCTTCTGAAAAATGTGGGCATGGCCCGCTACATTTCCATCAATGACCCCAATTCCCGGCTTTCCGAAGACACCATTCGCCGCATTCGAAAAGCAAAAGACCGCGAAAACGAATGTATCAGTATTGCAGGAGAGATGATTCGTTCTCTCAAAAAAGTATCCCAGGGAATAAAGATATCCGCCCTTGGCTGGGAAGACCGGTTGCCGGCCATTCTGGACAATGCAGGTCTTTAGGAAGCGCAATTAACCAACTTTCCGTTTCGTATTTGTATGACATCATACAGATGACGGATATCCATAATTAAATTATAGGTTACACATGCAAATAAATAAAAAAGACGATAAGCAGTCAGGCCAAGATCGTGTGCTTGTTATCGGCGGCGGTGTGGGCGGGATCCGGGCGGCTCTGGATCTGGCCGAATCCCGGCGCGACGTACTGCTCATAGATCAATCCTATAGCATTGGCGGTCTGATGACCCAGCTGGACCGTACCTTTCCCACCAATAATTGTGATTTGTGCACCATTTCTCCCTTTCTGTCAGCCAGCGGCCGGGAGCGGTATCTGGAAATAAGCCCCATGACCCGGGTTGAAAAACTGGAAGGGGAAGCGGGAAATTTTACGGCAACCCTGGTCACAGAACCCCGTTTTATTGATATTGATAAATGTACGGGGTGCGGAGACTGTGCCCAGAAATTTCCAAAAGCCGTCCGGTTTACCCCGGGCCTTGATCCAAGGGCGCCAACCTGTATGCGGTATCCCCAGGCAACACCCTATGCTTTTTCCATTGACATGGAAAAGGTGGAAGATATCACCCAGATTCAAAAAGTGTGCAAGGCCGATGCGATTTTATCCCATGACCAGGCCAGACAGACCCGGGTCAAGGTGGGGTCTGTAATTTTGAGTGTGGGAGCAGCGCTTTTTGACCCGTCTGTTCTGGACAATTACGGCAGCGGAAAATGTCAAAATGTCGTGACCGGTCTGGAGTATGAACGGATCATGTCCGCTTCCGGTCCCTTCCAGGGAAATCTTGTCCGGGTGTCGGACATGAAGCGGCCTAAAAAAGTTGCCTGGATTCAATGTGTCGGCTCCAGGGGCATCAACAAGGCAGATGTGCCCTATTGTTCCGGTGTCTGCTGTATGTATGCCCTGAAAGAGGCCATGGTCACGAAAGAGCGGTTTCAAGAAGATATCGAGACCACTATTTTCTACATGGACATGCGGACCTATGGAAAAGATTATGAGCGATATTTTAACCGGGCCAAGGACGAATACAATGTCAGAATGATCCGGTCCCGTCCCCATTCCATTGTTGAAAATGCTGCCACCAAAGATCTTTCCATTACCTATGCCCTGGAAGAAGAAGCCGTTCAGAAGACCGAAGAGTTTGATATGGTGGTTTTGTCCACCGGATTCAGGGTTGGAGATACCACCATTGACCTGGCAAAAAAACTGGGAATTGATCTAAACGAACACAATTTTGCCAAAACCGATCATTTTAATTCGGTGAAAACCTCCAAGCCCGGTGTCTATGTCTGCGGTGTTTATGAAAGCCCCAAGGATATTCCGGAAACCATGGTACAGGCCAGTGCGGCAGCATCCATGGCCTCAGCCGATCTGCCCGTGATGCTGGCCCATGAGCAAATGGAAGATTTATTCCCAATGGAACGGGATGTATCGGGGCAAGCACCAAAAATTGGGGTTTTTGTCTGCGACTGTGGAATTGATATCGGCGGCGTGGTGAATGTGGGCAAGGTTATTGATTATGCACTGACAAATCCGGATGTGGCCGTTGCCAAAGCGGTCGGGCACGGGTGTTCCGCCGAATCCATGGCCAAAATCGAAGCCATGATTCTCGAGCACAAGCTCAACCGGGTGGTCATTGGGGGATGTTCCCCCAGAACCCATGAAAGCAAATTCCAGGATCTTCTGAAACGGGTGGGACTGAACCGGTATCTTGTGGAAATTGTCAACCTGCGGGATCAGAACACCTGGGCCCACAGGGGACACCCCCAAGAAGCCCAGGAAAAAGCCTATAAGCTGCTTCAGATCGGCATCAGCGGTGTCCGGAAAAGCCGTCCCCTCATGGACAATACCCTGCCCATGAGTCAGAATGCGCTGGTGGTCGGCGGCGGGATTACCGGAATGAGTGCTGCCCTGAAACTGGCAGACCAGGGCATCCGGACCTACCTGATTGAACGGGCACCCGCCCTTGGGGGCCTTGCCCGATCCATCCGTAAAACCATCGAAGGAGAGGACGTGACGGCCTTTGTGGCCGGCCTGGTTGAACGCGTTACCGCCCATGAAAACATCCATGTCATGACCCGGTCCATTATTGTGGATCACAGCGGGATGCCGGGGTTGTTTAAAACCGGTATTCATACAGGGTTGCGCATGAATTATATGCAGATCGACCATGGGGTAACGGTTCTGGCAACAGGCGCCCTTGCCAACCGGCCCAGTGAATACGGGCTGGGAACGTTTGAAAAGGTGGTCACCCAGCTGGAACTGGATTCCCTGCTGGAAGACGAAGTTGAAAAAATTGCTGCCATGGAACAGGTGGTCATGATTCAGTGTGTGGGTTCCAGGGAGGAAAGCAATCCCAATTGCTCCCGCATCTGCTGCCAGGCGGCCATGAAAAATGCCCTGCGGATCAAGCAGATAAATCCTGGAGCAGAAGTGTTTGTTCTGTACCGGGATATCCGCACCTATGGGTTCCAGGAAGATTATTACCGGGAAGCCAGGAATATCGGGGTTAAATTCATCCGGTATTCATTGAAAACAAAACCCATTGTCCGGCAGGAAGACGGCAAGCTTTATGTGTGCGTCCATGACTTTATTTTGGGTCAGAAGATTGATATAGAGGCAGATTGTGTGGCCTTGAGCACCGGGCTTATTGCCGATGATGAAACCACTGAAGACCTTGCCATGATTTTTCATCTGCCCAGAACCCAGGACCATTATTTTCTGGAGGACCATGTGAAATTGCGGCCCGTTGATATGGCGGTCAGGGGAATCTTTATTGCCGGCACCACCCATTCGCCCAAGACCATTCGGGAAAGCGTTACCCAGGCTCTGGCTGTGGCAGGCCGGGCCCAGACCCTTTTGTCTAAAAAGGAAATCAACCTGGGGGCCGCCATTGCCAAGGTGGACAAAAACAAATGTGCCTCCTGCCTGGTCTGTGTGCGGGCATGCCCCTTTGACATTCCCTTTATCAATGCAGACGGGTATTCACAGATAGATCCTGATAAATGTCAGGGATGCGGCGTATGTGCAGCTGACTGTCCGGCAAAGGCCATTCAGCTTTTGGCCTATGAGGATGATCAGATCCTGGCAAAATTAGATGGCTTATTTGAGAGGGTGAACTAATGGAAAACTTTGAACCGGAAATTGTTGCATTCTGTTGCCACTATTGTGCATACACAGCTGCGGACATGGCCGGAAGCAAACGGATATCCTATCCGTCCAATGTAAAAATCATCCGGGTGCCCTGTACGGGTAAGGTGGATGCGATTCATATAATGAAAGCCCTTGAACGAGGGGCGGACGGCGTTTATGTGGCAGGCTGCCTGGAGGGGGACTGTCATTTTAAAACCGGCAATACCCGGGCAAAGCAGCGGGTTGACCGGGTGAAAAAAATTCTTGGGGATCTGGGATGGGAACCTGAAAGGGTGGCCATGATCAATATGTCCGCCGGAATGGGCGAACGGTTTGCCAAGACGGCCCTTGAATTTACAGAACAAATAAAAACCCTGGGCCCGAATCCTGTCAGGCAGGCAGAAATTCAACCGCAGACCATGGGTTAAACATAAAATTTTTGGAGAGAAAAAATGATAACAGCAGAACAAAAACCAATGCAGGAAATTATCCGGTATCTGGCGCCTTATAGCAAAATTCTTCTGGTCGGGTGTAACGAATGTGTCACTGTCTGTGCTGCCGGCGGCAGAAAAGAGGTGGGTCTTCTGGCCTCTGCCCTTCACCTGAACAGCCTCAAACAGGGAAAAACCATTGATATAAAAGAGATTACCCTGGAAAGACAATGCGACCCGGAATATGTTGAAGAGCTGACCGCCTATATTGACGGCGCAGATGCAGTTCTGTCCATGGCCTGCGGATGCGGGGTTCAGTCCATTGCCACCCGGTTCAAGGAGGCCCATGTTTATCCGGCGGTGAATACCAAATTTATGGGCGCCTCCCTAAGCCAGGGGGTTTGGGCGGAAAGATGTCAGGGATGCGGTGACTGCATGCTGGGAATTACCGCCGGCATCTGCCCTGTTTCCAGATGTTCCAAAAGTCTCTTGAATGGACCCTGCGGCGGTACTTCCAATGGCCAGTGCGAAATCGGCCCGGAAACCGATTGTGCCTGGAGATTGATCTGGGAACGGCTCAAAGCCTTGGGCATTCAGGAACGGTATGAAGAATTGAATGACGCAAAAGACTGGAGACCTGCCGGCGGTGCCGGACCCAGAAAAATTATCAGAGAGGATTTGGCACTATGAAGACGACAAGCAGACTGGAACGCGTATTGGCATCCGGGGCAATGGCAGTTACCTCCGAGGTAGGACCCCCAAGGGGCGTTGATGTTGAAAGTGTGAGAACCAAAGCAAGTATGATCAAAGACCATGTGGACGGTATCAATGTTACGGACAACCAGACCGCCATGGTCAGGATGTCGTCCATGGCTGCCGGCGTTATCATCAAACAGATGGGCCTGGACCCCATTATTCAGATGGTGACCCGGGATCGAAACCGTCTGGCCATGCAGAGTGAAGTGATTGGGGCTGCAGCCTTTGGCATTGACACCATGCTCTGTCTTTCCGGGGACCACCCCAAATTTGGAGACCATCCCATGGCCAAGGGCGTCTACGACATTGACTCGGTCCAGCTGATCCAGTGCGTGAAAAAAATGCGGGATGAAGGAAAGTTCCAGGGCGGGGCGGAAATGAAGGGAAATCCAAAAATGTTCATAGGGGCCGCTGCCAACCCGTTTGCCGATCCCTTTGAACTTCGGGTCATGCGTTTGGCCAAAAAAGTAAAAGCAGGTGTTGACTTTGTCCAGACTCAGTGTATTTTTAATCTTGATAAATTTGAAGCTTGGATGGATGGCGTGGAAGAACGGGGACTGGACAAACAGGTCCATATCCTTGCCGGTATTACCCCCATGAAATCGGTGGGCATGGCCCGGTATATGAAAAACAGGGTTCCGGGCATGGATGTACCCGACGAGGTCATCAAACGGATGGCTGGGGTTAGCAAAGAACAGCAGCCTGAAGAAGGTATCAAAATTGCTGTGGAATCCATGGAAAGACTTAAGGAAAGAAAGGGTGTTCATGGGTTTCATATTATGGCCATTGAATGGGAAGAGCGGGTGGCTGAAATTGTTGAAAAAGCAGGAATGTACCCACGGCCCCAGGTGTAACAAACCGGGTATCAAAATTTAAGTTTATTAAATTTAGGATAATTTTCTGTCCCGTTAGGACAAAACAAAAGGAGACCTTAACATGAGCCAAAAAAAACTCATTTTAGTCGTTGATGATGATCCGGATCTGGTGGAAGCTGTATCCATGAAACTTGAAGCAAAGTCATATCGGGTTGAAAAAGCCTATGACGGCGTGGAAGCCATGGAGAAAATCAAACAGGAAAAACCCGCTGTTGTGATCCTGGATGTCATGATGCCCCGGAAAAACGGCTGGGAAGTCTGTGAAGAGATTAAAAACAGCGCAGAGCTTAAAGACATTGCAGTCGTCCTATTAACAGCCGTGGCAGACTCGGTCAAAACAACCAGTTATACCCACCATGACGGGAAAACCACCCTTGCCGACGATTATGTACCCAAGCCCATTGATCTGGATGAACTGATGGAGATCGTGGCCGACCATTGCAGTTAAGATCCTGTTTTAATTTGTCCTGCTGATCCGGGTGGGATACAAATGGGGGGAGAAGCGCTGAAAATGCTTCTCCCCGTATTTTGTCCATTCGATGCGAGGAGTGTTTTTTTTCATTTTCCATGAGCGTATCACAAATTAAAATTAATGGTATCCGCCTGAGTTCCGGCCTGGTCCAGGCCTTTCAACTGACGGATACACGGGATGCAAGTCCTTCAATTCCATTGTATCAGATGCTCGCCCGGGAGCGGACGAACATTTCCTGCCTGGGACTTCGGACCGATGGCTTCACTACGTGTGTATTCTGCTGCCATGATCCAAAATCCCAAGGGCCACCCGAAGACCCGGATAGGGACGCGACCAGGATCCTTGATGTTTGTACGGTCTCTGTCTATCCCCACCATTCCAGCCTGAATACCCTGGGATTTTTAATTGGGCTCTTTGGAGAAAAAAAGCTGGTTTTCCGGCAGATGGTATCTTCCAATGCCATGATATCCTTTGTCATCAAAGCCGATCAAAAAGAGGTTCTGGCGGTTCTGGAGCAGGCATTTGAATTGCCCTGCACCCATACCCCGTTCCAGCAGAATTTTAGCGATGAGACGGCCGCCTTTGTCAAAAAAAGGTATCCGGAGACCCGGGCCACCTATGTTGAGGAAAAAATAAAAACCTATGGGTTTCAAATGGAATCCGGCCTTGAAATGCTTGAGATCCCCTGTGACCCCCATCAACCGGCCCGGCTTGCGGTCTTGGGCAAATCCCTTCAACTGCTTGCAGCAGGGGGGAAAAAATTTTATTTTACCTGCGCCATGGCCACGGCCAAAAATTCAGGCCGGCTATTTTGTCTGACAGATCCACTGACACCCCGGGATCGGAAGTCGTTTTTTTCCCAGGTAAAGGCAGAAGGGTGCGCCGGCGACAGCCGGTTTTCACCGGTTGATCTCATCGGGTTCCACGGTCCCCATTTTGGTGACAGGTTTGGCATCTTCAATACAGCCATGGGGTGTTTAACCGCAGCATCCGTACCGGTTCTTCTGGCCGGATGCACCGGTGCAAGTATTTGTATGGTTTTGCCTGCCTCATTTGGGAAGCATGCCCTGCCGGCATTGGCTCAGGGATTTGAGACCCCATGAAGCGTGATGATGGCTTTACCCCGGAAGAACTTTTCTGGCGGACCCGTATTTTTGATTCCTTGTCCTATCCCAGTGTGGTGATTTCGCCGGATAAGAAGATAGTGGGTGCCAATAAAAAATTTTATGACACCTACAAGCTTTCCGGGGAAGAACTTCTGGGAAAAAAATGCTTTCACACCTTCTTGTACAAGGACACCCCCTGTAACTCCGAAGACTGCCCCATATCGGTGGTGCTTAAAAACAAAGAGGTCCATTCCTATACCATCAAGCACCAGTACAAATGGGAGGAGCGGGTTTTTTCCCCCATCTTTGATGATGATGGAGAGGTGGCCTTTGTTATTTCAAGTATCCGGGACATTACACGGACCAAATCCCTTGAGAACCAGCTCATCGGCGTCAAGGAATTCATCAGCCGGGTGATCTATTCTTCTGCCTCTGCCATTGTGGCCGCCGATCGCCAGGGCAATATTGAATTGATGAATTCCGTGGCAAAGGAATTGTTCGGCGATTATAACGGAGGAGAGGGCAAAATCAAGCATACCGCCCAGCTCTATCCGCCGGGCAAAGCCAAGGAAATCATGCGGATGCTCCGGGATGAAAAAATCGGCGGAAAAGGAAAACTGATCATTCCCCGGACCACCATTGTCAATGCCAGGGGAGAAGAGATCGAAGTGGAAATGTCTGCGGCCATTATCTATGATGACACGGGTGAAGAATCCGCTACCATGGCCATCTACAATGATCTTAAGGATAGGATCAAGGTTGAAAAAGAGCTTAAGTTTACCCAGAAACAGCTGGCACAATCGGAAAAAATGGCCTCCCTGGGCCAGCTGGCGGCAGGGGTCGCCCACGAAATCAACAACCCCCTTACAGGGGTATTGTTCTACGCCAGCCTCCTGCTGGAACGCAAGGACCTGGATGAAGGGGCAAGGGAGGATTTGCGTTATATCGTCGAAGACGCCAACCGGTGCAAGAACATTGTAAAAAGCCTTCTGGTCTACAGCCGGAGTGCGGATTCCAAGAAAAATATCGTCCAGATCAATGAAATTGTAAAACAAAGCCTCAAGCTGGTCCGGGATCAGAAAAAATTTCGAAACATCAAGATTCTCCGGTACCTGGCAGATGGGATGATGCTGATCAATGCCGATACCAATAAGCTGAACCAGGTGATCATCAACCTTGTCATCAATGCGGCCGATGCCATGAAGGGCAGCGGTAAGATCACCCTGAATACCTATAAGGACAATCTTCATAAACAGGTTTTTCTGGAAATAACAGACACAGGCGAAGGCATTCCCCGGGAGAATCTGTCAAAAATTTTTGATCCGTTTTTTACCACAAAAGAAGTGGGGAAAAGTACAGGGCTCGGGTTGAGCATTGTATACGGTATCATAGAGGAGCACGGTGCCAAGATCAGCGTGAAAAAAACCGGGGCCAAGGGAACCACCTTTATTATAGAATTTCCCATGTATGTTCCCCAGGATGACAGGCCGGCCCTGTGCACCCCGCCTGGGGGAAAATAATATAATTGAATGCAAATTGTCTGAAGATAACACAGATGAATGGATAAACAGTGGAAGCAAAAAATAAACCAATGATATCGGAGACGCTTTCTGCGCAAGCGCCCTTGCGGCAGATTGTGAAAGATGTTTTTTTTCAGCCCCGGGTCCTGGTGGTGGATGATGAAGAACGCATACAAAAGGCCTGCCAGCGGTTGCTGACCGAAGAGGGCTGTGAAGTGGACGTGGCAGGAAACGGGATCCAGGGTCTGAAAATGATAGAGGAACGGCACTATGATATCGTGCTGCTGGACCTGATGATGCCCGGCATGTCCGGTCTGGATGTGCTTTCGGATCTCAAATCCCGGCATCCGGATACCGTGATTATCATCATCACCGGCTACGCCACCCTGGAGCATTCCATTGAAACCATGAAAAAAGGCGCCTTTGACTTTTTATCCAAGCCCTTTGATCCCCAGGAGCTCAGGAAGGTGATCGCCAAGGCCATTGAGTTTATCCGGACACTCCAGGATATTACCACTGAAAAATCGCGCATGCGGGTGATGATCAACACCCTGAGGGACGGGGTATTAACCACAGACCACCAGAAACGGGTGGCCCTTGCCAATCCGGCTTGTTTAAAGATGCTGGGCTGCCATAAGCGATCGGTCATTGGACGTCCGGTGTCCGATGTCATTGATGAACCCACGGTCCTTGGTATGATTGACAAGGCCATAGCCCTGCCCAAGGAGATGTTTTCTGAGATTACGGAAGAAATTTGTATCCCCACGGAAAAAGGGACCGATGATCTGATCATCGGTGTCCGGTGTATTCCTTTCAGAGATCGGTTAAACCGGAATCTGGGGACGGTGACGGTTTTTCATGATATCACGGCCTTGAAAAAAGAGGATCAGCTCAAGTCGGACTTTGTTTCCATGGTGGCCCATGAAATAAAAAGTCCTTTAAACTCTGTCCTCATGCAGCTGAATGTGGTTCTGGACGGCCTGGCGGGGGAGGTTAGCCAGAAACAGCGGGAGATTCTGACCAGAAGTTCTGCGAAAATCAAATCCTTGACCGAACTTGCTTCCGAGCTTTTAGATCTGGCCAAGATCGAATCCGGCCTTATCAACCAGGAACGGGAACAGCTGAATCTGGAAATATTGATCAAGGATCATGTCAGCCTTTACAGGGGCAAGGCCGATGAAAAATCCATACATCTCATCCGCAGACCTGCGGAAAAAGATCATTTCATCATGGGAAACCGGATGAATATGGAGGAAGTTTTGTCCAACCTGATTTCCAATGCCATCCGCTATACTCCGGTTGGAGGAAAAATTGAGGTGTGGGCGGATGAAACAAATGATTGCACCATGATCCATGTGGCAGACACCGGCTTTGGAATTCCGGCCGATTTGCTTGAAAACATTTTTGAGCGGTTTTATCGGGTCAAAAATGAAAAAACACGGTATATAAACGGAACAGGGCTTGGACTTTCCATTGTAAAAAGTATTGTGGAATCCCACCACGGAACCATCCATGTGGATTCGGTGGTGGACCAGGGAACCCGGTTTACCATTTGTCTGCCAAAGACCATCTATAAAATTTAGCCTTATCCACCTGCAATTTTTTTTAAGAATAAGCCGGTTCCGGAAGGAGCGGGCTTTCACCCTTGTTTTTTTTCCTTGTTATTGGGAGGAAAAAAACATATTCAGATACAAAATATTTTTTTTATAATAAACGGGATTTAGGGTGGGAACAAATATTCAAATAGAAAAAATTGAACGGCTGAACCTTATTTTGAATGCATTTCGGGATGTGGGGCGCCTTTTGGTCAGTGAAAACGACAGGGAACGCCTGATCAAGGGTATCTGCGATATCCTGGTGGACAGGCGCGGATATTACAATGCCTGGATCGGCCTGCTGGATGGGGATAAAAAGGTAGAGCTGGTGGCTGATTCGGGTTTTAATTCAAAGTTTGGGGTAATGAAACAGCGCCTGGAAAAACAAGAGTTTACCCGGTGTATCCAGGAGACCATGGCCTCAGACCAGGTGTTCTCCGTCCATGACCCCATCAAGGAGTGCACGGACTGTGTCCTGGCACAAAATTATGCCGACCGGGGAGCACTTGCCGTTCAGCTGGCCTATGAGAAGGTCAACTACGGGTTCATGGTGTTGTCCACCCCCCGAAACCTGGCAATGGATGCAGCTGAAAAAACCATCATCAAAGAACTGGCCGATGATATTGCCGTGGGGCTTTACCGGCTGGATCTGAAAAAGAAACGGCAAAAGGCGGAGCGGGCTACCCAGAGAAGCAGGGCCCGGTTTAAAACCCTGATTGAAAACTCATTGAATTATATTTCCATCATCCAGGACCATTCCATTGTATACAAAAATCCGGGGCTTAGAAAAATCCATCATCTCATGAACCATGTGTTCGAACCGCCCGGATTCTTAAATGTTTTTTCAGGAGACCGGGACCGGATAAAAGAAAAATACCGGGCGCTTTTGACCGACCAGATCACGCGGATTGAGGCGGATTTCAGATATTATCCGTCGGAGAATAACCAGGAGGAAGACAAGATTCGATGGGCCCTTATTTCAGCCACCAAGATTGATTATCTGGGTGTTTCGTCCGTATTGACCAATATCATGGATGTCACGGACTCAATGGAGGTCCAGAGCTTTTTAAGGATCCAGGACAAGATGACCTCCCTTGGAAGGGTGACAGCCGGTATTGCCCATGAAATTCGAAATCCTCTGTCGGGTGTTTATATCTACCTAAAGGCCTTGAAAAAGATATACAACCAATATGGGGACATCACCAAGGTCCTTTCCATCATCGACAAGATCGAACTTGCTTCCCATAAGATCGAGTCCATTATCCAGCGGGTTATGGATTTTTCGAAACCGGGACAGCCCCAGTTTGTCATGACCGATCTGAACCATTATATCGATGAAGTTACCAAACTGACCGCCGTGACCCTTCGGAAAAAAGGGATTCGCCTGGTTAAACAGCTGGACCCTTCTATCCCGGAATGCTTTGCAGAACCCCACCTCATCGAGCAGGTAATCTTAAATCTGGTTACCAATGCTGCCGAGGCCATGAATGATTTCACCGGTGACAAGGTGATTGAATTGTCCACCCAAAAAAAAGGGGAGACCATCGTTATCTGCGTATCCGATACAGGGCCCGGGATACCCTTTTCCCATCAATCCAAAATTTTTGATCCTTTCTATACCACCAAAACCAATAGCTCGGGCATCGGACTGAGCATCTGCCATAGAATCATTCTGGACCACGGCGGCGCCTTGAAATTCAGTTCATCCAAAAACAAGGGGGCCCGCTTTATCATTGAACTGCCCTTAAACAATAAAAAAGGAAAATAAAAGGCAGAAAGGATGATTCGATATACCATTGCCATTGTAGATGATGAAGAGACCATTCGGGATTCTCTGGACATGGTTTTGAGTGATGAGTACACCATTGTCCTGTATGGGGACGCAGAATCCTTTGTGGACTCCCTGGAGAAGACCCTTCCCGATGTGGTGCTCATGGATATCGGGCTGCCGAAGATGAGCGGCATAGAGGCCCTTGAGATTTTCAAGGCCAAGGCTGTCAATAGCCCTGTGATCATGATAACGGCCTATGAGGATATCACCATGGTCATTTCTTCCATGAAGATGGGGGCCTTTGATTTCATCCTCAAGCCCATTAATCCGGATATTCTGGAGATGACCATCAAAAAGGCCATATCCTCCATCGCCCTTATGAAGGAAGTCCAGGTCCTCCAGGAAAAGTTTCTCCAGGAAAATGAACCCTGTTTTATCGGGGAAAGCAAGAATATCGAAAATATTATGGATTTTATCAATCTGGTGTCCAAAAGCCGGGACACGCCCATCATGATTCTGGGGGAAACGGGCACGGGAAAAGAATTGATTGCCAAGGCCATCCATGCCAGAAGTCCTGTTTTCCAGGGACCTTTTGTGGCCGTCAATTGTTCGGCATTCCCTGAAGATCTGATCGAGTCCGAGTTGTTCGGGTACGAGCCCTATGCTTTTTCCGGTGCCAAACGTCAGGGGAAAAAAGGACTGATTGAAGAGGCGGATCAGGGAACCCTGTTTTTAGATGAGGTGGCGGACTTAAGCCCGGCCGGCCAGGCAAAGCTGCTGCGCTTCCTTGAAAACGGTGAATTCTACAAGGTGGGGGGAACCCAAATTTATCGGGTGCAGACCCGGGTGGTATCGGCCACCAATAAGGACCTGGATCTGCTGGTGAAAGAAGAAAAATTCAGGAAAGATCTGTATTTCAGGCTTTGTGTGGTAAAGGCAAAAATACCCTCCTTAAATGAAAGGCCTGAAGATATTCTTCCCCTTGCCAAGCATTTTCTCCATGAATTTAATAAAAAATTTGGCAAAAGCGTAAAAGGCATATCCCCCGAAGCCCAGGCCCTTCTGGAAGCCCATGCGTTTACCGGCAATGTCCGGGAATTGAAGAATATTATTGAAAGAAGTGTGCTGGTGGCCAGAAACCAGCTTGTGGGCGTGGCGGAAATGGGATTGCTTTCCAATGGAGGGAGCGACCCGGTTCACCTTCCGGTTCAAAAACCCGCCGATCCCAAGGCACTGGCGCTGCCGGAAGAAGGGGTACATTTGACCGATCTTCTGTCCGGCATTGAACGGGAGTACATGTCCCAGGCCATGGAACGGTCCAAGGGCAATGAGAGCCAGGCTGCAAAACTATTAAACATGAACCACCACACCTTCAGATACCGGTGGAAAAAATTATACGCAGAATAATTTTTTTTTAAAATCCCTTGATCACCACCGGCTGCTTGACCACGGTGAGCAGCATTTTAAACCGGCTGGCGGCAAAGACCGAATGGGGCACATTGGCCGGCATGACCACCACCTGGCCGGCAGCTGCATCCAGGGTTTCCTTGTCAATGGTAATCCGTGCCTGTCCGTCCAGGATCTGTACCATGGCATCTCCCGGCGAGGTGTGGGCGGAAATCTCTTCTCCCTTGTCAAAGGCAAAAAGGGTGATATTGACATGGGATTTGCTGGAAAGGGTCCGGCTGACCACGCGCCCTTCTTCATAATCCACCAAATCGTTGATATGGATTGCCTGGGCAAAGGGTATGTTTTTGATCAATTCTGTTTTTTCTGTCATGCGAGTATCTCCCCAAAGGTTAATGTTGCGATCTGTTTTAAGCATATACCATGTTGTGGTCCATTGAATTGATTCAGATCAATTCAATGGCCTAGGGTTTGCCAAGCGGGTCCTGACTGCCAAGGGCCTGGTCGATATCTTCCAGGATATCGCTGATGTCTTCAATCCCGACGGAGAGTCTGACCATGTCGCCTGTTACGCCGGCTTCCACCAGCTCATCATCGGAAAGCTGGGAGTGGGTGGTGGAGGCCGGGTGAATGGCAAGGCTTTTGGCATCCCCCACATTGGCCAGGTGTGAAATAAGACCCAGGCGGTTGATAAAGCGTTCCCCGCCTTTCCGGCCGTCCCTGGCGCCAAAGACCACCATGCCGCCATACCCGTTTTCAAACAATTGGGTTGCCACCCCGTGGGAGGGGTCGGATTCAAGACCCGGATACCGCACCCAGGCCACCTTGGGGTGGGCCAGTAAAAATTGGGCCACTTTCATGGCGTTTTCGCAATGGGCCTTCATTCGCAGGGCAAGGGTCTCAATTCCCTGGAGAAAGATCCAGGCATTGTCCGGGCTGATACAGGCCCCCAGGTTTCGCAAGGGTCCCACCCGCATCCGCAGGATAAACGCAAGGGCGGACAGATCTCCCAGGTCATGGGCATACCGGAGGTCATGGTAGGAGGGATCGGGCTCATTGTAGAGCCTGAACCGTTCGTCGGTCCAGTCAAATTTGCCGCTGTCCACAACCATGCCGCCGATGGCGGTGCCGTGCCCCCCCATCCATTTGGTCAAAGAGTGGATAACAATGTCTGCCCCATGGTCAAGGGGTCTGAGCAGATAGGGCGTGGTAAAGGTGGAATCCACCGCCAGGGGCAGGTGGTGTTTTTTGGCAATGGCAGACAATTCTTTCAGGTTGGCCACATCCAGGGAGGGGTTGCCGATGGTTTCCGTGAACAAAAGCCGGGTCTTTGCTGTGATGGCCTTTTCAACATCCTCACCCTTGTCCGGGTGGACAAACGTCACCTTTATGCCCATTTCCGGGAGCATGTTGTGGAACATGGTAAAGGTTCCGCCATAGAGATTGGCCGTTGACACGACTTCGTCCCCATTGCTGCAGATATTGATGATGGTGTAGAAAATGGCAGCCGTTCCCGATGCAAGGGCCAGGGCCGCGGCGCCATTTTCCAGTGCCGCCACCCGTTGTTCCAGCACATCCTGGGTGGGATTCTGAATCCGTGTATAAATATTGCCCAGCTCCTTTAAGGCAAACAGATTGGCGGCATGCTCCGTGTTCTTGAACAGGTAGGAAGCGGTCCTGTGAAGGGGTACGCCCCTTGATCCTGTTTCGTCGGGGACTATGCCGGCATGAAGGGCCAGGGTCTTGAATTTATAGGCCATCGGTGGTTTCCTTTCATCTGAAAAATGTGGACGGGCAATCGTTGGTGGTTCCCAAACAAGTCTTTAGATAAGATATCCACATATGCGTATTCGTCAATATGAAATATCATCAAAAGAACGCCCAGGTTTGGATCACAGGTTAAATTTGGCCTGGGCCCTGTCGCAAAGGTGCTCCCCGATGGGAATGGCGGAAGTGGCTGCAGGGGAGGGGGCATTGCAGACATGGAGGGACCTTGGGGTTTCGGAAAATAAAAAATCATGGACCAGGCTGCCGTCTTTTCCCACGGCCTGGGCACGGATACCCGCGGGATAAGCATTCATATCCCCAAGGGTCAGGCCGGGGCAGTATTTTTGAATGCGTCTCAGGTATCCGGGTTTATAGGAAGCATCAATCCATTCGTTTATCCCGGACCTAAGGTGCCGCCCGATAACCTTCCAGAAGCCGGGGAAGGCCAGCATCTGGCCGGTATCAACCAGATCCACATTGAGTTTTCCATATCCTTCCCGTTTAAAGCCCATGACCGCGTTGGGGCCCACGGTGACGCATCCGTCGATCATGGGGGTTAAATGAACGCCCAGAAAGGGCAGGTCCGGAT
>Ga0180007_10002931_pt1 | contig 19687 bp, 14 predicted proteins | sample MM_PC_MetaG_FD_121122 | JGI IMG/M metagenome (GOLD analysis project Ga0180007, IMG submission 121122) | Groundwater microbial communities from the Aspo Hard Rock Laboratory (HRL) deep subsurface site, Sweden - MM_PC_MetaG | ecosystem: Environmental > Aquatic > Deep subsurface > Groundwater... | reverse complement strand
CCTCATCAACAACCGGCTGTATGAGGGGAGTTTTCAACGATGAGACTCGTGTCGAGTTGATCTGGATGTGGGGTCCAGGCCGATCCGCACACCGAGTGGAGAAAGCTGTGAATCCTTTCCCTTCCGAATATCCGTTCTACAAGATCATGATTGAGAAGAAAGAGCCACCCCGATCCTGATGTGGCGAGACTCAGGACCGGGCAGCCCGATGGCGGGCTGGAGGCTCTTTCTTTCTCTTATCGACCGCCGATGGACGCAACGGAGCCGATATGCGGGAATCGACTAGGGGACCCGTGCCTCGTGCCGCACCGTCCTCATTCGGGGATCGGTTGATCATCAGGAGAGACATATGATCTCTCCGCTCCCGTAAGCGATTCTGGAGTTCCCTTGCCAATTGCCAATCGTGGCACGTGGTATACCCCCTGAATTCCCCGGTAAATAAAGGAGATACGGCCAGGAACGTACATACCGGACGGCTGTTCGACGTCTGCGAGAGGCTCGGTCTGCCTGTTGGCACGTCCCGTGCGTAATAGGGAATCAGGAATACCTGACTGCTGAACCAGACGGGAGGTGAATCATGGGAACCAATCATCCAGTACACACCAGGCATCTTGGTGCCGGTCTGGGCAGATTCATGGGGCTCATGACAGTCCTGATCTTCTCGGTGGCCATGCTGGGTTGCGACGAGGATGTGACGTACATCGACGATGATCCGCCAGCGGTGCCGACCGGGGTATTCACTGTGACCGGCGACGAAGTTGTCTCGGTGTACTGGAACGACATATACGAGCTCGACCTGATCGGCTATGCCGTCTACCGCCATGACGGAAACAATCCCGTCTACGGTGCCTACTACTGGCTGGGCGATGTGGCCTGGGACGAGAATTTCGACGAGCAGACGCTTCTGCACTGGTTTGACGATGAGGATGTCGTGAACGGCGAGACCTATTACTATGCCGTGCTGGCTTTCGACGAAAGTGGCAACGAGAGCACGCTGAGCTTCGAAACGGTCGTGGATACGCCCCGTCCGGCCGGGTACGAACTTCTGCTATATGACAGGTACGGCGCTCATCCCGATCGCAGCGGTTTCGACTTCAGCCGGCTGGCTGACGGTCGCATGGCCTGGGACGCGCCCACTGCAGACATCTATGTCGCCTTCGCGGAGGGCGTCCCCTTCGTGATCGCCGCGCGACCGGACATCGTGCATCTCCAGGATTACGGTACGATACCCCTGGACTATGTCGATTACGCTCCCGATTCGGGATATTCCAACGCGGGTCGGGCCGAATTGATCGAGGGGCATTCCTACATCGTCAAGATCACGGAAGATCCTGATACGAACGTGCATTACGCCAAGTTCTATGTGTACGCCGAGGAAGAAAACTACGTAGACGTGGACTGGGCCTACCAGATCGACAATTTCAACAGGGAACTGAAGGTGCGAGCCGATAGGGAATCCGGTGGCGCCAGAAAAGACGAGATCGTTCGCTTCTAAGGGGCGATTCCAAGGTCCGGACCAGGAGGTACGGCCATGAAGACGAAACGAGTGATGAACTTCAAGCCGGCCTGCGGAGCAACATCGTCCCAGCCCAGTCCGGGGCTGCGCGTGGCGATGTCAGTGTTGATCGCACTGGCTCTCGCGGTGGGCTTCGCTACGGCCAGGGCCCAGCCTGCCGAAGGGACACCCGCCATGTCGGACGGCTGGAACGGGTTCGAGAACCAGCCCTACCGTGTGAACATCTGGCACGATCGCGGGGACGACGAGATTTACCAGCGCGGGGAGGCCGTTCGCATCCATTTCGAGGCCAACAGCGACGCCTATGCCGTGGTGTATCGTATCGATGCCGAAGGCTTGGTGTCCATACTCTGGCCGCGAAGCCGCTACGACGACGGTTTCGTCTTCGGCAATCACACATACAACCTGCCAACACCGGGCGCCGAACGCATCAGGACCGCCGGCACGGAAGGTGTAGAATATGTGCAGGTTCTCGTTTCCGCCTACCCCTTCGACCTGCGTAACCTGGAGGTGGATTTCCACCACGAAAGCGGGCAAGAGGAGCAAGGTTATTACGTGGCTGGCGATCCATTCCTGGCCATGAACGACGTCAACTACGCCGTGACCGGGCTCGAGGATCCTTCCGACTACGTGGTGACCAACTATCTGAGCTACTATGTGCACCGCAAGGTCGATTACCCCCGTTACATGTGCACGCAGTGCCACGACGACAGCAGTTACCAGCCCTACAGCGATACTTGCTTGATCGAGATCCATCACGATTACAGCTGGGATAACGACTGGTACGGCCGCTACCAGTATTACCCCGCCTACTACTACCCCGTCTACTACTACGTGGATCCCTGGACCTGGCGCCCGTGGATCAACTACTGGTACCGGCCCTGGTACGCCTGGCCTACGTGGGGGTATTCCGTCTGGGATTTCGACTGCTACGTCTGGAACTACTCGCCGTACTGGCGCGGGGATGTCTGGGTCAGATACAAGGAAGGCCGCCAGCGTTACCGGCCGATCGTCAAGAACCACCGGTACGCAGACAACCAAGGTGAACGAGACTACGAACATCCTGGTGCGATCGTGAAGACGCCGCGTCCCACCAAGGACATGGTGGCGTCCATGAACCGCAAGGAGGCGATCCGCAAGCAGGAACTCGGCAGGTCCGACCAGAGAGTGGACGCACGCCGCGAGTTCAAGGACACCGGCCGAGCCGTGAAGCCGGTCGCCGGTTTCACTAAGCAGCCCCGCGACGAGCGGGCGCCGGGTATCAGGATGCCGAGCGGCGTCGGTCGCAACAGCACCGACGGGCCCGCAGTGAGGCCCAACCCCGCCACAGGCCGCGACGGCCGGGAGGATGCCCGTCCCGTGCGACCCGATGCCTCCGAAGGCCAGCAGCCCATTCGCGTGTCGCCCGGCACCCGGACCGCACCCCAGGTGAACGACGTCCGCGCCGTGCGCCCTGTCAAGCCCCACACTCAGGGTTCGCGGATCTGGCAAGGTGGCAGCCGCGACCAGAAGCCTGCGCGTACCGTCAAGCCTCGCCCAGGAAATGACGAACCGACACGCAAGGCACCGGAGGCCAAACCACGATCCGATGGCGATAAGACCCCGACGCGCAAGCCTCAGACGGCAAAGCCGGAGGGCGGCAATACGCCGAACGAACGCTCACCCTCATCGGTGAAGCCCAAGTCCAACAGCGGGAGCAAGAGTGACGGCTCGACACGCAGCCAAGGCTCCGGCTCCTCATCGTCGCCGCGCGGCAAGGGTGGCGGCAGGTCAAGTTCAAACCGCGGCGCAAAGCGCTAGCGGCAGGGAGTCGAGTGATCAATCCCCCCATCGCTGGCTGGCCGGAAAGGACCTGATCCTTGAAGAGGTTGGCACCGAGCGGGAACGGGCAGCCGATCCGGTCAGCGGCCGATCACCGACGAGATGCAGTGGAGCGGGAGTGAAGACAATGCCAATCAGGGGTGGCGGCGTTAGATCTCCAGCTCCACTGCCATCGTTTCCCCGGCGATTCGTGAGTGGCGGTGCCTAGGCGTCGATTGACGCTCCCGGAGCGGGAGCCTATTATGCACGTATCCAGCGGCGCTGATCCGGTTTTCGCTCCCCGATCTTGAAAGGTGGAGAGTCCATGCTGACCCGGGACGAGGCCCGAGGTGCCATCCCGTCGGCATGCCGACGGGCGGCGTTCGCCGTTGCGTTGTGGGGGCTGTCGCTGGCCATATGCGCGGTCCATGCCGCGGCCGGGCCCCCGTCGAGACCCGACGGTTCGCGAGCAGCCGCTCTCGGACCTGGGCAAACCTGGTCCGTGCACGCCCAGCCGGCTCTGAGCGCGAGCGCGCGACGTCTGATGGAGGAAGGATCGCGGTCCTTGCAGGCCGCCCGTATGGCTGGCCACGCAGCGCCCGACAGCCTGTTCGCAGTCGTGTTGATGTGCGATTTCGCCGACAGTTTGTTCTATGGCAGGTATGGACAGGTCTCCGGAGATTTCCCCCCCCCCGCCCAGAGCGATTTCTATTATCTGGCCCACGACTCGACTTACTATCAACACCAGATGACCGACGTGCAGGCCTATTTCGATGTCGTCAGCGGGGGACATTTCACCTTCGCCTTCGAAGTTGCCGGTAACGTGGCGAACCTGCCTCATCCGATGAACTGGTACGGGAATCATCCCGAACTAGGGGAGCAGAAGGTGCTAATGGCCTTGGACGCTGTCACCTTGCTGGACGGTGAGGTCGATTTCTCGCGCTTCGACACGGTGGTCCTGATTCACGCCGGAGCCGGCGAGGAAACCGACATTCTCGGTGACTCGCCCGAGCAGATCTACAGCAGCTACCTGGGACTGGAGGCATTCGCGGAGGCAAGGGACGAGGACATCATACCCGACCCGTGGCTGCCCACGGGCGACGCGTACGCCGGCGGGGAGCCCGTGACCATAGACCAGGTGCTGGTCCTGCCGGAAAACGAGTTCCAGGACTCGGTGGCCAGTGTCGGCGGCTATTTCGGCTCCCTCGGCGTCTATTGCTTCGAGGTGGGACTGCGCCTGGGTATGCTGTCGCTGAGCGATTTCACGCCGTCCGGCCATCCCGACAGCCAGGGCATCGGGGAGTTCGGCCTGATGGGGTATGGTCTGTTCGTCGGGGCCGGCTTCATCCCGGCCCATCCCTGCGCCTTCAACAAGATGCTCATGGGCTGGCTGGACCCCTACACAATCGATCCGGACGCCGACGGCTTCTTCCGGCTGTATCCCGCAGAACACGCTGCCGCGGATTCGGCGCTGGCGCGCGTCGAGATCGGACCGAGCGAATACTGGCTGCTAGAATACCGCAAGCAGGATCCGGACGGCAACGGAATCTTCTCATTCCCGGGCGACCTGAACGGCAACAACATACCCGACTTCTACGACGCTGACTCGATTTACCGCGACGGAACTCCCACGAGCTGGTACGACCCGGAGCACGACGAACGCGAATGGCTCTTCGGGGCGGAATTCGATTTCTTCATGAGCGAAAACGACGCTCGCATGGACGGCGCAAAGGGGGCCGGCAGCGGTCTGTACATCTGGCACATCGACGAGGGTGTGATCCAGGCCGCTTTCCTCTCTGAACAGAACATCTTCAACGCCGACCCGGCTCGCAAGTCGGTGGATCTGGAGGAAGCCGATGGCATCCAGGATCTCGACCGCCGGATCCCCTCGGCGTGGGTGCTCGGTGCCGACTACGACAGTTTCCGGGGGGAGGACTCCAGTGTCTTCGGCCCCGAGACCTCTCCCTCGACCGATACGTCGGGCGGCGTCCCCACCGGCATCCTCATCGACATGATCAGCAACGTGGTGGCCGATTCGGCATATGTGGTTCCATTCTCAGGGGATACCGTGATCCGGTACGCGGGCTCCATGACCTTCCGGTGCCGTCGGACGGACGTGACCGCCAGCGGCGCGCCCGAACCCGTGGCCACTCTCCAGTTGAATGACGTCGACCTGCGCGGTTCGCACCTGCTGGCCGTCGACCTTGACTGTTCCGGGGACGGCGTGCTGGAGATCGTGGCCACGGGAGATAGGGGACGCGTCTTCGCGTTCGATCATGATCTCGAGAGCTTCCGCGAAGGCTCACCCCTGACCGGCCTGTTCGCCGTGGGCAAGGGGCCGGGCGGGGAGCCCGTGAGCTGGAACGGTCCGGCGGCCGTGGGCGATCTCGATCTCGACGGCCTGCCGGAAATATTGTTGACGGCGGATTCCGGGTTGTACGCGTTCAACGGCGAGGACGGCAGCGAAATGATCGACGGCGACGCGGACGGCGCCAGCTACGGGCTGGTGCTGCCCCTGGAGCATTGCAGCCAACCGACCGTCGTGGTCCCGATGGCGCTCTCGGCTGCGGAGAGGGATGTGGCCATCATCGTCGAACGCCGGGATGTGGACGGGCGGCTGCGTCTGCACTACTGGAACCTGGCAGAAGAAGAGATCCACATCCTGACGGACACCGGTCTCGAGGCGGTCTCACCTCCCACCCGCTGGCGTGGACTCACATTGCTGCCCGTGTATGATGATGTGGATGCCGTCTGGCGCCTGGCAGATTGTGAAAATGACAGTTTCGTAGAGCTTCCCGGACAACCTTCCGGCGTATTGATGTTTGCGGGACAAGACGTTCTGATCATCCCTGCCATCACTGGCGGCGCCATGATCTGGGATGGCCCCCAAGCTGCCGGGGTCGAGGCCTGGCCGGAATGGGCCGGCGTGACCTCGCCGCTGGCTCCGGGCCTCGGCTATGTGGCCGAGGCTGGATTCGTCTTGGCGGGCGTGGGTGGCTTCCCGCTCACCGGATGGCCTGTGGCGCCCCGGATCTCCGTGACGGCGACCGGGGGTGCCGGTGCTCCATCGCCCCTCGTGGCCCAGATCGGCGGAAGAGCCTATACACTCTTCGCATCGCGAGACGGCCGTCTCTTTCTGTACGATCGGGACGGGCGGCTCGCGTCCGGGTGGCCGCTGGCGGGTCCCGGAGAGACCGCCGGCACGCCGCTGTTGATGGATCTGGATGGGATGCCCGGGCTGGAATTGGTGGCGGTGGGCTCGATTCTGCGTATCAGTGGATATGACGATTCTGGCGATCCCACGGGGGATCCGGTCTCCAGGCTCTCCGCGTGGAGTCTGCCGGGAACCGCGGACGCCGTGGAGATCTGGCCCATGTGGGGCGGCTCCGATCGACGTGCGGAAACGGCTGGGGCCGTGACGGCGCCGCCGGTAGGGGCAGCCCTGCTCACATCCAGCAGCCATATCTGCTACCCTACACCCCTGACCGGCGAGGAACTGCACGTGCGCGCGCTGGCGAATCGTGATTGCCAGGTGCGGGCATACTTGTACAATCTCGAGGGAGAGGAAGTGCGGACTTCGGCAGTCGTGCAGGCGCGCGGCGGCCCCGTCGAGATCCTGTTGGACGTAGAGTCCGTCGTGTCGGGCGTGTACATCTGCCGTCTGATCGCCGACGATGGCGGCTCCCGAGAGGTGAGTGTGCGCCCCGTGGTGATCGCCCGTTGATGCCGGTCGGCAAGCGACTGGATGAGGATGAAGTCCGACCCGGACAAGCACCCGCGCCCGCTGCGCGGTGGAAAGGATCGGGAATGAGCAGAACCAGCCTGATGCACCGTCTCACCGCCCCCGCCTTGGGCATCCTCGTGCTGTCTTTTTGCACCCTGGCGTCGGCCGGCACGCCGGGAGAGTCCGGATTTCTCTCGCTGCGCACCGCCGTCGGTGCGCGCGAGGCGGCCATGGGCGGAGCAGGCGTGGCCCTTTCCAGGGGCGCAGCCGCGGTATACTGGAATCCGGCCCTGCTCGTCTTCGAGGAGAACGGCACGGACCTGCTGTTGCAACACCAGCGCATGTGGGGCCTCTTCGACAAGGAGACCGCGAGCATCGCCCACCGCACCGATCTCGGGGCCCTGGGTTTCATGTTCTCGGGCTTCTACGCCGAGGAGATGGAGCGATACGAAGAGGTCAACGTGGGCGTCCCGCTGGGGACATTCCGGCCTTACCAGGTCGCTCTCGGCTTCTCCTATGCCCGCAAGATCTCAGAGACCTTCGCCGCAGGCGCCATGATCAAGTTGCTGCACGAAGAGATCGACATGTACGGCGATACGGGGCTGGCGTACGACCTGTCGATCGCTCACAAGGCCATTATCGAAGGTCTGTGGTTCGGCGCCTCTCTCAATCATTTCGGTCAGGGCCTGACCTTGAACAGCGAGTCCTACCCCTTGCCAACCATCCTGCGGGTCGGCATGGCTTTCGATCCTGCACATGACATCTTCGCGGACAAGGTGACCCTGGCCGGAGACATCGTCTTTCCCAACGACGGGAATTCCAAGGCCCATGTGGGCGTGGAGTACAGGATGGTGCCTGCCCTCGCCCTGCGTTTCGGCACCAAGATCAACTACACGTCCCAGGGCCTGACTGCGGGTGCCGGCTTCACGCGCGGCGACATCACAGTCAGCTATGCCTACCAGGACGCCTTGAACGACCTGGGGGACGGCCATCGCTTCGCCCTGGAGATGGGCTTCGGCTCCGGTGACTTCTGACCCACCAGCGAAGGTCACCGTCGACCGTCTCAGAGGGGATGGGGATCCGATGCGAAATCCAGGAGTTCGAACCTGCCCTCACGCATGATCCCGTAACTGGCTCCATCGAACCAGCTGCCCAGGACGGCGAGGGTACGCCTGCCTTCAGTCAACCGGAATGGGTGATGCAGGTGCCCGATCAGCAGCAGATCCCAGTCGTCGCTATCGTGATCCAGGTAGGCCGCCGCTCGTTTCTCGATTATCGCCGCCTCATCTCGGGAAACCTGGCGGCTGGTGTGGCTGAGCCAGCGCGAAAAAGCGTAGAGCAACTCTGGGTGGAGGGACTTGGCGAAGGCTATGCCGATCCTCTGCCTGACCAGCCAGCGGAATGTGCTGTAGAGCCGATCCCTGATCAGCAGACCGTCCCCGTGCACGAGGTTCAAGCGCAGGCCTTGGGCCTGCAAAGTAATGGCCTTTCCGCCGGGGCGGCAGCCGTAGCGGCGATGCATGTAGTCGGCGGCCCATATGTCGTGGTTGCCGCCGATGAAGTGCATCCGGGTTCCACAGGCATGCACCTCGTCGAGCCCGGCCAGCAGCTCCTCGTAACCCTTGAGTCGGAAGTGCGGGTAATCGAACCAGAAGTCGAAGATGTCGCCGAGCAGAACGAGCTCGTCCGCACGTCCTGCCATTTTCAGGAATTCCAGGAACAATGCGACCCGTTCCCTCTCGTCCGGCTCGGGCTCGAGATGGAAGTGCGTGTCGGAAACGAAGAGGATAGTGTGCTGGTCGGCCTTGCCCATGGGAAGTGATTAGTATATGAATAGTCCTGGGACGGCAAGATATTTTCCGCGCACAACGAACGGAGGGGAGTCGTTATGACGTTGTGGGACGACGTGAAGGTGAACCTGACCGAATGGTACAGCGTGGCTGCGGACAAGACGGGGGAACTGGCCAAGGTCGGTCTCCGACGTTACGACATCTTCGGGCTGAGCCGCGATATCGAGCGGCATTTCAGCGAGATCGGCAGCCTGGTCTACAACGCGCTCAACGAGGAGCGCCCTGGCGTGCTCGATGACCCCATGCTGCTCTCCCTGGTGGGAAAGGTCCGCGACCTGGAGGGGGAGTTGCAGTCGAAGGAGAAGGAGATCTCGGAGATCAAGACGGCTGCGGGCCAGCGCCATGCGAGCCGAGCGGCAGCCGCAGGCGCAACTCCGGGAACATCCGGTGAAGCGGACGAACCTGGCGACTACAGCGGGGCCTCGGCGGCGGGAATGCCTGTCGCAGGCGAAGGTGATCCCATTGCCGGCGAGAAAAACAAAACGGACTGAGCAGTTGCGAATCCACTTGACCGAGATTATGAATGTCTGGTAGGATCGTTCCATCCCTGCAACTGGCCGGCGCAACGGCTCCGGCGAAACGTGATTCATCCCACCCTGTCGCTTTTCCCACGAAGCGTCCGGCTTGAGCCGCTTTCCAGCGGCTCCGTGTGTTGCCGACGATGGTGTCGGTGCATTGGAGCAGGGAGCAAGCTGAGATGTCCGTGCGTTCATCATTTACCTTCATGGCGTGCATCGCGTTGTCGAGCGCGATGCTGGGCGCGCTCTCGACGTCAGGCGCCTGCGCCCAGGGGTTGGCACGGGTGGATGATACCCCGGCACCGGCTTCTCCGTTCACCGCCGTGGTTTCCAGCGCACGCGATCTCGTGGTCAGCATCCGCGCCGAACGCTCCGTTACCGGCGGCGGCCTGGATCTCGACCCGATGGACGAACTGTACAGGCGCTACTTCCCCGACGACAGGGGAGAGGGCGCGCCTTTCAATCCCACGGGCAGCGGCACGGGCTTCGTGGTCAGCCGGGACGGACACATCCTCACCAACCTCCACGTGATCGACAGGGCCGACGCGGTGAGCGTCCGCTTCAGGGGGGAGAGCCACACCTACGAAGCGGTGGTCGTCGGCAGCGATCCCGGCAGCGATCTGGCCGTGCTCAAGATCGAGAGAAGCGCTCCCCTGACACCTCTTTCTTTCGGCGACTCGGACATCGTGCGGGTAGGCGACTGGGCCATAGCCGTGGGCAACCCCTTCGGCAATCTGGAAGGCAGCGTCACTGTGGGCGTCGTCAGCGCGAAGGGACGCAGCGACCTCGTCATTCACGGTGGAGCACCCAGGTATCAGGACTTCCTGCAGACGGATGCCGCGATCAACTTCGGCAACAGCGGCGGCCCCCTGCTCGATCTGGGCGGTCGGGTGATCGGCGTCAACACGGCGATCAACAAATCCGCCCAGGGCATCGGATTCGCCATACCGAGCAATTACGCTCGCCGTGTCCTGGAACAGATCGTGGCTCATGGCCGCATGATTCGCGGCTACCTGGGGGCGCGCACCAGCGACCACCTGCAGGACGGAAAACGACAGGGCGCGCTGGTAGAGGCGGTGCTGCCTGGTTCGCCTGCGCAGACCGCCGGGCTGCTCGCGAACGACGTGATCATAGGTTTCGCCGGGGAGGACGTGGCGGACGACCACGATCTGCAGTTCCTCGTCAGCGATGCGGAGATCGGACAGGCCACCTCCTGCCTGGTCCTGCGTGACGGGCGACGGATCGAGCTCGAGGTCGTGCCGGCGGAGGAGCCGGAGGCCGGAAGCGAAAATACGGCCCGGGAAGATACGTGGCACGGGATGTCCGTAGCCCCCCTGGGCGGCGGCGATCCCCGCGTGCGGCGTTTGAAGGACGCCCTCGGCGTCGAAGGAGAACGGGGAATGATGGTCATCGCAGTGGCGCCGGACGGACCGGCGGCCGACGCGGGTCTGCAGCCCGGGGACGTAATCCTGGAGATCAACGGCCGGTCGGTTGCCGGCGCCGAGGATTTTCAGCGACTCCGGGAGGAACTGGCGGGCAGCAGCGAGACCTTATCCCTGCTGATAGAGTCCGGCGGCATGGATGGATACCGCCTGCTCGAACCCGATCCTGGAGCGAGAGAGGGCTAGGGCTTCATCCCGGCCCCGCCCCCGGACTCCAGCCGGATGCGCACCCCACGAGAGGAGGACATCATGGCTACCAGAACGTCCATCCTGCCTCCCACTCATGAGAAGAGCCTGGAGATCTACTTCAAGGAGATCAACAGGTACAAGTTGCTGTCCCGCGAAGATGAGACAGAGTTGGCTTCTCGCATACACCAAGGGGATCAGGAAGCCCTCAAGTGCCTGGTCAACGCTAACCTGCGCTTCGTGGTCACGGTGGCCAAGCGTTACGTCCATCAGGGGTTGACGCTGGCGGACCTCATCAACGAGGGCAACATCGGTCTGCTGAAGGCCGCCGACCGTTTCGACGAGACGCGTGGCTTCAAGTTCATCAGTTATGCCGTATGGTGGATCAGGCAGTCGATCTTGCAGTCCCTGCTGGATCATTCCAGGCTGGTGCGGCTGCCGCAGAACCAGACCGCCCAGCTGCTCAAGATCAATCGGGCCCGCACCAAGCTGCAGAGCGAGGGCAACGAGAACCCGACCGATCATATGATCGCCAACGAGCTGAACCTGTCGCCGCAGGACGTGAGACGTTCCCTGGAGCTCAACGGTGGGGAAGTGGGGTTGGACGATCAGGGCACGGACGACCGCCCCCTGATCGAGACCCTGGCCGCGGACTCGCAGCCGGGCTCGGACGACAGGCTCTACGATCGTGTCATGCGCGAGGACGTACGCCGAAGCCTGCGATCGCTCTCCGCACGCGAAGCCATGATCATCAGTCTCTATTATGGGCTGGGCGAGGAGGAGGCCCTGACCCTGGAGGCCATCGGCAAGCGCCTGGGGCTGACCCGCGAGCGCATCCGACAGATCAAGGAAAAGGCGCTGCGCAAGATGCGTCAGACGGCCGGACGGTCGTTGTTGCGCGATTACCTGTAGCGAAGCCCCGGCCGCAGCGGCGGTGCGGCCGGGGTTGACATCCGGTATGATACAGGTATCTTGGCTCGGTGGATGTTTCCGGGTGTTATTACCAGGCTGGTTCCGTTCCGACATGCTACGCAAGAAATACACATTCCTGTACGTGCCAGAGGACCACGCCGCGACGCGCGAGTTGAATGTGCCGCGGTTGGTGGCCGTGTCGGGGGGTGCCGCAACCCTCGCCCTGCTCACCTTGGCGGCCTTCTACGTATTCGGCCTGTTCCACGGATCCAGCTGGTTGCCCGGCGGCTCGGAGCTGCAGAGGGAGAACGCGCGTCTCAGCGATGAGCTGGTCCAGTTGGGCGACAAGGTCGAGACGCTCCGGGATCACCTCAACCGCTCGTACCGCTTCCAGGAGATGGTGTCGGCGGCGATCGGCCTGGACCCGGTGGATCCCGACGTGAGGGAAGCCGGTGTCGGCGGTCGCTCGCTGGCGCACGTCTTCGTCGCGGACGTTGCGGCCGGGGTGAGGCCCGCCGTCACTCTCGAGCACGATCTCAACAAGCTGCTGAGGCAGGCGCGGATACAGCACAAGGGGTACCAGACCCTGCTCGATACGCTGACCTCGAGACAGACGACGATCGACCATCTACCCTCGATCCGCCCCGTGGATACCGGTTGGCTCAGTTCCACCTACGGTTATCGCAAGGACCCCTTCACCGGGAAATCGCGTTTCCACCGCGGCCTGGACTATTCGGTCCCCTCGGGCACGCCGGTGCGCGCCGTCGCCGGCGGGATCATCCTTTCCTTGAAGCACGATCGCGGGCTCGGCAAGATGATCCGGATCGATCACGGCAATCGCATCACCACGACCTACGCGCACCTGTCGGACTGGTCCATCCGAATCGGCCAGCGCGTAGCGCGTGGCGAGGTGATCGGGCGCTCCGGCAACACGGGACGGTCGACCGCGCCGCATCTGCACTACGAGGTCGCCGTCGGTGGCCGACATGTCAATCCCCTGCCCTACGTCCTCGACAACTACGCCACCCGCTGATCTCCTGTTTGCATGGCCGTACGGCTGTGGTATTTTCCAGGCGCCTGGGCCGTGCCGGTCCGGGAAGAGGAGCGTTGACTCGGCATGAGGCCCCGGAATGACCTGATCCGTGGCAGCAGGCGTGTTTGTACGTGGCTGCCGTTGCTTTCGGTTGCGATCGTCTCCTGTTGCTGCGCCGCGTCCAGCGTGCGCGCCGGGGTCGAGATCACCAAGATCCGTTACTGGACATCGCCCGGGAGCACGCGCGTCGTGCTCGATCTCTCGGGGGGAGTAGCCTACGACTTGCGGCGGGTGGGGCATCCCGATCGGATCGCCCTCAATATACCCGGGGCGATCTTCCGCGAACATGGAACCATTGTCGTCGGCGACGGCATGGTGCTCAGAATCCGCCGCAACGTCCTGAGCGACAAGGCTCAGGTCGTGCTGGATCTGGACGGGGATCCGGTGTTCAGGCATTTCGCGCTGCTGGCGGAAGGGGGCAGGCCCGACCGGATCGTGGTGGATATCTTCAGGCCGGAGAGCCGCGATGGGCCGGCAGCGGACCGGGCCCCTCTCGTCGGCACCGACCCGGCGGCCGCAGGGGCGATCGTGGCGCCTGCGTCACCCCGGTACACGGTGGTCATAGATCCGGGCCACGGCGGCATGGACCCGGGAGCCATCCGCAAGGGTGTGCGGGAGAAGGATGTAGTCCTGGCGATCGCCCGCGAACTGGCGGAATTGCTGGATGCGCGCGAAGGTTACCGGGCCGTGCTGACACGTACCGGTGATTATTTCGTCAGTCTGGCCGAACGGGTGCAAATCGCGGAGAAGGCACGGGGCGACCTGTTCCTCTCGATCCACGCCAACACCCACGCGAACTCCGCAACGTCGGGCTTGGAGACCTATTTCCTCAGCCTGGAGCGGGCGACCGACAGCGAGGCCCAAGCTCTGGCGGATCAGGAGAACGCCGCCGACCGCGTGGGACTTTCACCGGCGGAGCGTCAGGACGATGTGATCTCGATACTGATGGATCTACGCATGAGCCGGATCCTCACGCAGTCGAATCGCCTGGCCGAGCATCTGATCGGCTCGGCCCGCAGGTCGGGCTCCGTCGAGGGCCGCAAGGTCAAGCAGGCTGGTTTCATGGTCCTGCGCAGCCTGGCCATGCCGTCAGTCCTGGTCGAGGCCGCCTACCTGTCCAACGGGTCGGACCGGGAGCTCCTGCGCAGCCGTGCGGGGCAGAGAGAATTGGCGGGGTTGCTGTGCGAAGGCGTGGTGAACCATCGGGGAGACGAACGTCCCGAGCTCGGCGGCGAGCCGCGACGATGGGTGACGCCATACAGGGTGAGAAGCGGCGACACGTTGTGGAGGCTGGCCCTGCGCCACGCCACGTCCGTGCGGGAGATACGCGATCGCAACGGGCTGGATTCGGATAACCTGTCGGTCGGCCAGTCCTTGTTGTTGCCGTGACGCCGCCTAGAAGGCAATCCCGGCTTCGGCGGCAGGGAAGACAAGAGGTGGCATGAACAAACATGTACTGAAGCTCTTTTGCCTCTTCGCCTCGGTCCTGATCTGGATCCAGGTGGCGTCTGGCGTCATGCGCGTACGAGAGGTCGATCTCCCCCTGCGCTTCGATGGCCTGCCCGGGAACCTGACCCTCGCGGGCAACGAATGGCCCGAGACGGTGCGGTTGCGCGCGCGGGGCAGCAAGTGGCGTTTCTTCCTGTCGCGGTATTTCGGCAATCGGCCCGGCGAAGTCGTGGTGGACCTCTCTGGCGTCGATCCCGGCATACGCTACGTCAAGGATCTCACGGCCGGCGACGTGAGAACGTCTCTGACCGAAGTCGTGGTCCTCGATCCGGACAGGTTGGAGCTCGACGTCGATCGCCTCGATTCGCTGCCGGTCGCCGTGGCGGTCGCGACCAAGGGGGAGCTGTCCGCCGAATGGATGCTGCTGTCTCCACTCAGGGCAGTGCCGGATTCCGTGCCCCTGGCAGGCCCGTCCCGTTTCCTGTCCCGGGACCTGCTGCTCAGGACCGTGGCCGTGGACCTCTCGCGGATTCATGGCTCGGGAACGATCAAGCGCGGACTCGTCTCGCCCCATCCTCATCTCGATCCCCTACAGGAATCCGTGCAGGTGTTCGTGGAGGCCGCGGCGGTCGGGCGACGTGTGTTCGAACACGTGCCGTTGGTGCCGCTGCTTGACACCGGGCAGCCTCATGTCGAGGTTTTCCCGCCCGTGGCGAGCGTGGAGATCAGTGGTCCGGTGGAGTCGCTCGCGGTCCTCACCGCCTCGTCGATCTCCTTGACCGTGTCGTCGTCGGGTCTGGATTCCGGGGCGCATACGGTGAGGCCCGAGGTGATGCTTCCGGAACATTGCCGGTTGATCACCCTGGATCCGGAGGAGTTCATGCTCGTCGTGGGCGGAGCCCCGCACCGCGACGGAGCCCCATGACTGGCAGGACGGCACCGCCTTGCACAACGGAATCCGCGCGTTGTTTCCTGAAGAATCCGGACGGGAGATGAGGATGGACAAGAGATACCGCCGCCCCAAGGGGACGCGGGACATCATGCTCGAGGAGATGGTGCGTTGGCGCTGGTGCGAGGACCGCTGGCGCGAAGTGCTCGAGAGATACGGCTATGGTGAGATCAGGACGCCCATCATCGAGTCGACGGACCTGTTCGTGAGGTCGGTCGGCTCGGGCACCGACATCGTGGACAAGGAGATGTTCACCTTCGAGACCAAGGGTCGGGAAAGCGTCACGCTCCGCCCGGAGGCGACGGCGTCCGTGGTGCGCGCCTATCTCGAGAACGGGCTGACCCGGCAACCGGGCACTCTCAAGTTCTACTACCTGGGCCCCATGTTCAGGTACGATCGCCCCCAGGCGGGACGTTACAGGCAATTCCATCAAGTCGGTGTGGAGGCGATCGGTTCACCGTCACCCGTCCTCGATGCGGAGGTCATCCGCACCGCCATGGCCCTGTTCGAGGCGGTGGACGCCGATGAGATCGATCTCCAGATCAACACCATCGGTTGTGCGGCCTGCCGCCCTGCGTATGTGGCGGGGCTGCGCGACTGGGTATGCGAGCGGGCCGACGGGTTCTGCGAGACCTGCCGGGTCCGCATGGAGAAGAACCCCTTGAGACTGTTCGATTGCAAGGTCGTGGATTGCCGGAGACTGCTCGAACAGTACCCGCCCATCAACGAGGCGGTCTGTGCCGACTGCGCCGCTCACCACGAAAAGCTGTGCAGCACGCTCGACGACATGTCCGTGAGCTATCGCCGGGATCCTGCGCTGGTCCGTGGGCTCGACTACTACACGCGCACGACATTCGAGATCTCCACATACCAGGACAAGCAGCAGAGTGCGTTGTGCGGCGGTGGTCGCTACGACGACCTGGTGGAGCAGTGCGGGGGCCCTGCCACGCCTGCGGTGGGCTTTTCCCTGGGTATCGACAGGGTAGTCAAGCATCTCTACACCGATGCCGTGGACCTGCAACGGAGCCGGCAGGCGCCGGTAGATGTATACATGGTCTGTCTGGGGGATGCGGCCCAGGGATACTCCCTCACCCACGCCGATCGTCTTCGCGGCGTCTGCCGGGTGGAGGTCGACACCTCGGGCCGGGGCGTCAAGGCTCAGATGAAGAGCGCCGACTCGCGCACGGCGAAACTCGTGGTCATCGCCGGCGACGAGGAGATTGCCGGGGATTGTTTCCAACTCAAGGACCTCGACACCGGGCACCAACAGGAGGTGGCCAACGTCAGGCTCCTGGAGACGGTGCGGGAGGTGCTCGGCTCGTGAACGACAACAAACGCATCCGCACCCATCGTTGTGGCGGAATCGACTCGCGCCTGATCGGCGAGGAAGTGCGCCTGGCCGGCTGGGCCGCCAAGATCAGGGACATGGGGGGCGTCACCTTCATCGACCTGCGCGATCGCTATGGCACCGTGCAGGCCGTGTTCGAGGACGGCGATCTGCCCGCCGCGGGCGGCAGCGTGAAACTCGAATCGGTGATCGCCGTCGCCGGTCGGGTGCGGCCCCGTCCCGAAGGGATGGTCAACGAGAACATGGCCACCGGCGCCGTCGAGGTCGCCGTATCGGCGCTCGAGATCCTCAACCCCAGCAAGCCGCTGCCCTTCCAACTCGACCAGGCGGCGCAGGCCTCCGATGAATTGCGTCTGAAATACCGCTACGTCGATCTGCGCCAACCGCGCATGGCGGAGAACCTGAGAATCCGCCATCGGGCAGCCCAGTCGGTGCGGCGTTACCTGTCCGATCGCGATTTCCTTGAAGTCGAGACCCCTCTGCTGATCAAGACCACGCCCGAGGGGGCGCGTGACTATGTCGTGCCCAGCCGGATTCAACCCGGCAGTTTCTACGCGTTGCCGCAATCCCCCCAGCTCTACAAGCAGATCCTGATGGTCGCAGGCGTGGACCGGTACTTCCAGCTGCCGCGGTGCCTGCGCGACGAGGACCTGCGCAAGGACCGTCAACCTGAACACACCCAGATCGACCTGGAAATGAGCTTCGTGCGCGAAGACGAGATCTTCGAACTGGTCGAGGGCATGGTGTCGACGATGTTCGCCGACGCGGCGGGTATCGGGATCTCGACGCCCTTCCCGCGGCTGGACTACGACGCGGCGATGGGCTCGTACGGCTCGGACAAGCCCGACCTCCGTTTCGGATGCCCCATTCACGATGTGACCGACCTCGCCGGCGATTGTGGTTTCGGAGTCTTCACCGGGGCGATCTCGGACGGGGGCGGTATAAGGTGCCTGGTGGCCGCGGGCTGTTCGGCATACAGCCGCAAGCAGATAGGCGAACTGGAGGAACTGGCCAAGAAGCATGGAGCCAAGGGGCTGGCCTTCGCCAAGGTGGGCGCCGACGGACTGGAAGCGGGCATCAGCAAGTTCCTGGACGCCGAGTTCGCCACCGCGCTCTGCGCACGTGCAGGAGCCCGGGCCGGCGATCTGCTGCTCTTCGGGGCCGGTGAAGACGCCTGCGTTCTGGCACCCCTCGGTGCAGTGCGTCTGGCCCTGGCGGAGCGCGAGGGTTGGATCCCCGACGGTGCCTGGTCTTTCGCCTGGGTACGCAATTTCCCGCTCTTCGAGCGAAACGGGGTGACCGGCGGCTGGACGGCCTGTCACCACATGTTCACCATGCCGGACGACGACAGCCTGGCTTCGCTGGCAACCGACCCGGGAGCCTGCCGCGGTCAGCTCTACGACCTGGTCTGCAACGGCGTGGAACTCGGCTCGGGCAGTATCCGCGTGCACCGGCGGGAAATCCAAGAAGCCATCTTCAGGACCGTCGGCATGACGAGAGAGGAATACGAGGGCAAGTTCGGCTTCTTCCTCGACGCCCTGGAATACGGTGCCCCGCCCCACGGAGGCATCGCACTCGGTCTGGACCGCATCGTGATGCTCATGACCGGCAGCAGCTCGTTGCGAGACGTGATCGCCTTTCCCAAGACGCACCTTGCCGCTTCGCCGCTGGACAATTCGCCGGGACCGATCAGCGATCAGCAGCTCTCCGAACTCGGACTGGAAATCGTGGCCGGAGACGAGGAGCCATGACCGCTCACAAGAAGAGGATAAGCTCGCTGGGTCCCGACGAAATGCATATCTCCCTCGCGGGCGTGGATCAGTTCGCGCTGCTCGGTGCTGAAGACCGGAATCTGCGCCTGCTGGAGGCCCGCCTGAACGGTTCCATAACCGTGCGGGGCGAGAGCATGGTCCTCAAGGGACCACAGGACGAGATCGAGACCCTGAGCGGCGTGGTGCTCAAACTGATCGATCTTTTGATGCGGCAACACGAGCTGGACCCCGTCTCGGTCAACTATGTCATCGAGCGACATCTCGCGGGCGAGCCCGGGGAGGAGCCCGCTGGGGGCGAAACGCTCTTCTACGCCACCGGGACCCGGCGCGCCATCCGCGCCAAGACCGTCGGGCAGCAGGCCTACGTGGAAGCCATCCGCGATCACGACGTGGTGTTCGCCATCGGGCCGGCCGGCACGGGCAAGACCTACCTGGCGGTCGTGCTGGCCATGGATTACCTGAAGCGGGGGCTCGTCGAACGGGTCGTCCTAGTGCGCCCTGCCGTAGAGGCGGGCGAGCAACTAGGCTTTCTGCCGGGCGACATGCAGGAGAAGATCGATCCCTACCTGCGTCCCCTCTACGACGCCCTGTCCGACACCATCGGTCCCAGCCGGATCCAGCGTTACATGACCGGCGGAATCATCGAGGCCGCCCCACTGGCGTACATGCGCGGCCGCACGCTGAACGACGCATTCGTGATCCTGGACGAGGCCCAGAACACCACCCTCGTGCAGATGAAGATGTTCCTGACGCGGCTTGGTCATCATTCCAAGTCGGTCATCACCGGCGACATCACCCAGATCGACCTGGACGGGGGCAAGCGCTCGGGGCTGGTCTGCGTCCGCAGCATACTGGGCGGAACGGAGGGCATCGCCTTCGTGGAGTTGACACGCAACGACGTGGTGCGGCATCCGCTGGTCAGGAGGATCGTCGATGCGTTCCGCACGGCCGAGGAACGGGAGAACGGAGCGAATTCGCCATGAAGTGGAATCTGCGCTGGTCTCGAGTCCCCATCCCCGGTCTCAAGACCGGTGAGCGACCCACTACCCGGTCGGCCGCGCGGCAGGCGGTTCGCAGAACTCCGCTGGGCCGGCGTTGGCCCTGGCTCCTGGGGACCGGCGCGGCCCT
>Ga0180007_10002928_pt1 | contig 19693 bp, 17 predicted proteins | sample MM_PC_MetaG_FD_121122 | JGI IMG/M metagenome (GOLD analysis project Ga0180007, IMG submission 121122) | Groundwater microbial communities from the Aspo Hard Rock Laboratory (HRL) deep subsurface site, Sweden - MM_PC_MetaG | ecosystem: Environmental > Aquatic > Deep subsurface > Groundwater... | reverse complement strand
TGTTTAAGAGATTCAAGCACATCATCATCTGTTTCAGCTTTTCTAACATCATCCCATCTGTCTTTTGGAAATTTCACATATAAATTAAAAACTCTTCTTATACCTTCAAGTTCTTTAGCTGTTAAAGCACCATTATCAAAAGCCCCATAAACTCTATTATCTTCTGCTCTTTCTCCTGCAGGAATCAATCCTTTTTCAATACATAATCGTCTTAACTCTGTTCCAGAATACGGCCTAAAAGCATTAACAATTGTGTTACCTGGATGAATTTGTCTATTCAATTCTATTGTTTCCATTATATTTTCTCTGGTCTCTCCAGGAAAACCAATAATATTATTCGCAGAAACTCTTATCTTTGTCTTTTCAAATTCTCTAAAAGCAGCAATTATTTGTTCATTTGTCATAAAACGTTTTAATAAATTTTTCCTTAATTCAGAATTTCCACTTTCAATACCCATAGCCACCCCTTCACATCCAGCTGATTCTAAAGCTTCTGCATATCCTAGTTTTATTGTTTCTACTCTAGTTTCTATAAAAAATGGTAAATTTATTTTCTCTCTGTACTGTTTTATAAAATCATTAAATCTATCAAAATCCATTGATAAGAAACATTCATCAGTAAAATAAATATAATCTAATTTATATTTTTTCACCATAAACTCAACTTCTGAAATAAATTTATCTATTGGTTTATGTCTACGAAATTTATGCTCCTTTTTTAATTCTTTCAAATCCAAACCAGATGATTTACTATAACTCTCTAAAGATTTTTCATGTTGATATTGAAATATAGGAATACAACAAAAAGTACATTGAAAAGGACATCCTCTACTAAGTTCAAAAGCAACAGTTCTTACTGCCTTTCCACCCATCTTTTTCCAAAATCTTCTGTCATCAAAAATAGAATAATCTGGAGCTAAAAGAGTTTTTCCAAGATCTGTTAGAGGCCTTCTTAATCCTGTTTTTTCTCCATAAATACTTTCTCCTGCAGGCAAGTCTTCTAAATTTATAACTTCACCAGACCTATAAATTTTTCCATCTTTTTTTACAGTAAGATTTAATATTTTTGTTATATCTTCTCCTTTTTCTAAAGCAGTTGCTAATTCTGGAAGCATTTCTTCACACTCTCCTTCACCAATCATATCTATTGAAGGTTCTTTTAGTACAACCTTTGGAGCAAATGTTGGATATACTCCTCCAAAAATTTTTGGAATAGGAATATCTTGTATTCCCTTTGCAAGTTCTAAAGCTTGATCATAATTCATTTCTAGTGAAGAAAAACCAATTAATCCAGGATTATAATCTAAAACAGCTTTTCTAAAATCTGCTTTAAGTTCATCCATTGAAACTTTTTTTCTTACAACTCCATATTTTTCAATATCTACCGGAGTGACCTGTCCTAAACTTTCTCTAAAAGAATCTCCAGTTTCTTTTCCAGTATCAAAAAGAGTAGTATCATAAAGTTTCACGTCATGTCCTGCTTTTTTAAGATGAGCTGAAAGCAAAGGCAGACCTATTCCAATTAAGCTATCCATTCTTTCATTTGCGTAAACAAGCATCACTTTCATCTTAATTTATACTCTTAACTAATTTTAATATTTAAAGATTGTTATGTTATATTATCTAACATATTTCTTAAATCCTGCTCTTCTAAAACTCTTGGATTATTCTTAACTCTTTCAGGTGTAAAACCATTTTCAATAATCATTTGAATATCCTGTTTTTTTATACCTAATTTTAATAACCTAGTTTCTAATCCAATTTTAGTCATAAGTGTTTTTATCTTTCTTCTAGACTCTAGAGCACTCTCAGCATCTAATAGTTTTGTAATCTCTCCAATTGTATCTTTTACATATCTTACTCCTCTTTCATCTGTGCAACTTCTTTCATCAACTTGTGAATTAAAAACCAACATCTCTCCTAATGTAAGTCCAACAGCATGCCCATGAGCAACCCCAAAATAAGAAGTTATAGGATAAGCCACAGAATGACAAGCAGTTGTTTTTGTTAAATTAATTGCCTTTCCAGCTAAATTAGCCCCCAACATAACAGGGGTTCTATTTGATATATTTCCTTCAGCAACTGATTTTTCTAAATTCCCAACTAAGAGTCTAATTGCTTTGTTAGCAAGCTCTTTTGATTCATCTGTTGCATTTACATTCCAATAAGATTCAATTGCTTGCCCTAATACATCCATTCCAGTAGAAGCAGCAACAGAAGAAGGCATTGACAATGTCAGTCTCGGATCCACAATAGCATAATCAGGGTAAGTTAATTCAGGTTTTCCTGCAGATTGTTTTTCTTTCCCTTCATAATAAACAACAAAATAAGTTGCTTCACTCCCACTACCTGCAGTAGTAGGTATTGCAACCAAAGGAACTGCCCTCCCACTATATCTTTCAACATGAAACATCTTTATAGATTTAGCAACATCAATCGCACTACCTCCTCCAATACCAACAATCATCTCATAATCTCCTCTCTCAAACTTTCTTAATCCTAATTCAATCTCCTCTATTTTTGGATTCACAGAAAACTCACAAAACCTATCAAACTTCACTGCTCTAAGATTTCTATCTATTGCCTCCCTCGCCCCACTCTTTTCATAAGAATCTCTCCCACTCACAACAAAAACCCTTTCTACTCCCTCTCCCCTAACTATCTCTCTAAGATTATCAACACTTCCATCTCCGATATATTCTGCTTGATTCATTTTAAATTATTTATTTAAGAATTCCATAAACGCTTCTTTATTCTCAATAGGAGTTGTAGTAGGTCTTCCTAAATTTTTTCTTGAACCTTTATTAATATTCACAATTAACATACAAGGCCCTTGTTTTTCTTTTAGCTCTTTAATACTATCTAATAATTCTAATTTAGTTTTTGCTTTTTTAATAAAATTATATCCACAACCTTCAGCTATTTTTTCAAAATTTATACTCTCTGAAACACTTGGTTGTCCACCAGTTGAATCATAAGAATGATTATCAAATATAATATGATAAAAATTATTAGCCCCATAATTCCCAATACTAGCTAAAGCTCCCTTTTGCATCAAAACTGCTCCATCACCATCAAAAACAAAAATTTTCTTATCCGGTTTTTCCAATGCAATTATATTTCCTATCGAAGCAGAACATCCCATACTTCCAACAGTATAAAAATCTCTATGCTTCTCTTCTTTTGCAACCCGATATTCAAATAACTCTCTTGAAGCATGACCTGTTGTAGAAACAATAACTTCATCACCATCTAAATTATCAATAATAGTTTTAATAGCATCTTCTCTCAACATCTCATATTTTTCCTCTTTATTTTCCCCCCAATTATAATTATCAATAATTCCTTTCTGTATTATAATAGCAACAGGATGTTTTGTTTCTTCAGCAATCTTCTTCATCTTTTCAATAACAATTGCAGCCTCAACTTTATCTTCAGGAATAATCTTATAAGGAATGTCTAAAATATTTAATAAAGGAAACATTATTTTCCCCATCATTTTATGTTGAGGTTCATCTTCTTTTTCATCATTAGGATTACCTCTCCATCCTATCATCAACACCATAGGTATAGAATAAATTTCCTTATCAACTAAAGAGGTTATAGGATTCACTGTTTTCCCCAATCCAGAATTTTGCATATAAACAACTCCTACTTTTCCAGTAGCAAGATGATATCCTGAGCAATTTGCAACAGCTTCACATTCATTACAAGCAATTATATTCTTCATCCCATTCCCTTCAGCCAAATAATTCATCCACCCTTTAAATGTAGAATCAGGAACTCCACTAAAAAAAGTTAAATCATTCTCATCAAATATCTTTTTCAAATCTTCACATTTTAACATTTTGTTTAATATTAATAATTGTTTAGAATTTATTATTCTTCTGGAATCAAATTTAAAATATCTTTAATATTCATACAATTCCCCTCTGCCTCAAGACCTCTATTACAAGCTAAGATTAACTCTGCAGTTCTTTTCATAGCTAAATAAGAACTCCTCAGTAAATGATTTGCATATATAACCATATTAACCCCTGCTTTTTCTAATTGGCCTCCTGTAATATGGCTATAAGTACTTGGGACTGCAACTAAAGGAACTTTATTTTCAAACTTAGAATATTCTTCACAAAATTCTAAAACTTCATTTGGTTCTTTCTCTTTACTATGAATCATTATTGCATCAGCACCAGCTTCAATATAGGCCTTTGCTCTTTTTAGTGCATCATCTAAACCTTTTTTCAATATCAAACTTTCAATTCTCGCTATAATCATAAAATTATCTGTAACTTGAGAATTCTTGCCTATAAAAATTTTCTTTGAGAAATTTTCTATTGAATCTTGTGTTTGTGGTACATCTGTTCCAAACAAAGAATTTTTTTTCAATCCAATTTTATCTTCAATTATAATTGCAGAAACCCCCAACCTCTCAAGAGTTTTTACAGTATAAGGAAAATGTTCAAGCAACCCTCCAGTATCTCCATCAACTATTATTGGTTTAGTTGTTATCTCTAATATTTGATGTATTGTGCTAAGTCTTGAAGTTAAATCAACAAATTCCATATCTGGTTTTCCTTTTGCAACAGAGTCTGTTAAACTACTTATCCAAATACCATCAAATTCTTCTGGAATTTCATCTTTTATTATTCTAGTAGTTTCTACAATTAAACCAGTTAAACCATTATGTGCTTCTAAAAATCTACTTATGGGTTTTGCTTGTAAAAGTCTTCTTAATTTTCCCATCCTCATTTCAGGGGTAATCCCTAGTTTTCTAACTTCTTGATTTAATTTTGTTGAAGATATATCTTTTGTATATGGGATCTCTATAAGAGATCCTCCCCATTCTTTAAGAGTTTCAATTACTCGAGCTCTCACAGCTCTTTGAAAACCGGTTTTCCAATCATCACCATGAATCACATAGTCTGGTTTGTATTTTTTTAAATTTGGAACATAATCTACTGTATCTTGCGGAACTATTTGTTTTACCTCCTTAAGATTTTCTACTACTATTTTTCTTTGTTCATATGTTAAATAAGGAAGTCTTTTATAACTTGCCATGGCTTTATCTGTTAAAAGGCCTATTGTTACTTCTCCATGTTTTTTTGCTTCATTCAAAATATTCAAATGACCTGGATGAATCAAATCTGCACATAATCCCATATAAACTTGTTTGGGTTTTGATATTCCAGGTTTTTCTTCGTCAATATTTATCTGATTCAAAATTTTTTCTTCTGATGTCATTTTGATTATATTCTCTATTAAATTGTGCTACAAGTTCTTGAACCTGCTCAGCCTTAAATTCAGGGGTTGTAATATTTCCTACTTTAAAACTCGTTGTTGCATAATCTATCTCTTCTTTAAAATATCCATTTTCCCCACATATTTGTAATAATTCTGACCCTATTAGTGGATTAGCAACAAAAAAAGAAGCACTATTAAATCCACAATCTTCACAAAAATCATAAGTTTCTTTCATTTGTTCAATCGTCTCTCCAGGCAATCCACAAACACAAAAAGCATGAACTTTTATTCCAAGTTCTTGAGCTTTTTTCACTAATGGTTTAACCTTCTGAAGATTCAATGGTTTTTTGACAATATTATTTAAAACATGTTGATTACCACTTTCAAGACCAAAAGTCAATTGATAACATCCAGACTCTTTCATTTTTTCAAGTAACTCATCATCAAGTGCCCAAGCAGCAACTCCCTGAGGAGAACACCATTTTAAATTCAAATCTTTTATTCCATCAAGTATCTGCATCGCTCTGTCTTTTTGTAATGTAAAATTATCATCTGTAAATTGAATCTCATCGATACCATATTTTTCTTTTAATTTTTGCACTTCCTCAACAACACTTTCTGCACTTCTTCCTCTGAAACGATTACCCCAAAAATTTGTTGTTGTACAAAATATACATTTAGCAGGACATCCTCTTGAAGTCATTATTTGAGCTACTCTTTTACCTTTTGGATAAGGATTTTGAGGCAAGTTTATTTTAAAATATTGTTCCATATTCAATAAATGCATTGCAGGAAAAGGTAAAGTATCTAAATCTTTAACAAATTGTGAATTTGAATTAATAATTTTTTCTTCTCCTTTTTGAAATGCCAATCCTCCAATTTCTGAAATATCTCCATCATTATTTAAAGTATTTAATAATTGTAATGTAGGTAACTCTCCTTCTCCCATAATTATATAATCAAGACTATGTAAATCTAACATCTTATCTGGAGCATATGTTGGATGAGAACCCCCTACCACAGTTATAATATTTTTATCTACCTCTTTAACAAGATTTAATGTATGTTCTACATTCTTTGCTTGTGTTGAAAAGATACAAGAAACTCCTACAATATCAGGATTAAATTCTTTAATTATTTTTTTAACTTCTTCATCAGATAGCCCATAAGTAACTAAATCTCCATGTTCATTAATATTATCATGTCCTTCATTAGCAATATCTACGATTTTCACTTCATAATCATTTCTTTCTAAAAATGCCCCTAAATAAGCCAAACCTAGAGGAGTCACACATCTCCTAACATCTTTTTTAAATAAAGTATATCTTGGAGTCATCAACATTATTTTTTTTATTTTTTTATCCATAATTTTTTACTCCCTCCTTTTCATTAATTTTTAGAATTTTTTTAACAATGTTTTCTTTTGATAATTTGTTATAAAAAGGAAACTGCACAACCTCTCCTTTAATCTTTTTAATATATTCTTGTCCAGGAACTTTTTTCCATTTTGGAGAAGATATAAGAATTATTTTTGAATTTTTGAATTGTTTATAAATTTCTTTTAAATTTTCAGAAGGATCAATTTGGTGTTGAGTAACCACCATATCAACACACCTTAATGCTGAGATTATTGCAAATCTTTCTTTAAAATCTGCTATAGGTTCTTCTTTATAAGATTTTATTGCTTCATCAGTTAATACACCACAAATATGAAAGTCTCCTAATGAATTAGCATTCTCTAGTGCTCTAAGATACCCATAATGGAATAAGTCAGCTGTCATTGGAGAATAAACTATTCTTTTAATCTTTTCTTTTTCTATATTAACAATTTCTCCACCTTTTATTCCAGAATTTTTAGGAATTGTAACACATAACTGGCCATTCGATTTGTTAAGCCATACCATCTTTTTCATACTGTACTAGTAATACTAGTAGTATTTAAAGATTATTATACCAAAATATAGTATTTAACAATAATATGAAATTTATATTAATTATGTGTAAGATATTTTAGATAACAACTTTTTATCCTACTTATATTTAAATACCTCACTAACTATCCAAAAAAATGACAATAATTGTTGTAATTTTAATATTAATCTCAGCAGTTCTTGCTACTTCATGGAATTATATTCTAAAAAAAGTGATTAATCAGGGAGGAGATTCTGTTACATTATATTGGAGCTCTTCAATAATTAATTTAATTTTATTCCTTATTCCTTTTTTTTCTTTTTTTCTTTTTTTCAAAATAAATTTATCTGGACTCTTCTTTGCAGCTCTTTCTGGATTCTTCATGTCTTTTTATGTTATATTTTTAAGCAAATCCTATCAGCACGGAGATTTATCTCTTGTATTTCCATTAACAAAAATAACCCCTATATTTACTCTAATAATTGGAATATTTTTATTAAATGAGGATATTAGTCCTTTACAAATATCAGGAATTTTTTTAATTGTTTTAGGAGCATACGCTATCAATTCCAAAAAATTCACTATAAATAATTTATTTAAACCTCTAGTATCTCTTAAACATCAAGCCTCTTTCTTAGCTGTCCTAGCAGCAATAATGAGTGCACTATACGGATTAAGTTTTAAGCTAGGATCTACAAAAATTAATTTTTTTATGTTAGTATATTTAACATATTTCTTTTTTGTGATATTTTATACTCCTTTTTTATCAATTAAAAAAAACAACCTTCTCTCCCAATTTAAAAAATTCAAAACTCAAATAATTGCCATAGCTCTATTAAATTTCTTTTCTTTCAATTTAGTAATTATTGCATTATCTATCAGTACATTAAGCTATGTTTTTGCATTTAGACAAGTGAGTATATTATTTACAGTTATACTTGGAATCTATTTATTAAAAGAAAAATATGGTACAATAAGAATAATTTCATCGATTATAATATTAATAGGACTAATATTAGTTAGTGTTTTCTAATTAAATAACCCTCCTTTGTCATGAGCTTTATATGAAATTTCATAAACACTCATAATTAAATTGGAAACTCAAAGATTAATTTTTAATCATTCCTCTCACAGAATTCTTCAACAATTCCAAATCCCATTTAGAAACACCTTTAATTAAAATCAAGGTAACAAAATAAATCAAAGCTCCAAATATAACTTCTACAATTCCTATAATCAAATTCATATCACTAACAAAATAAAAATTAATCAAAAACAATACCCCAAACATGATTATACCTGCGAATATAGGTTTTATAATTTCTGATTTTGGAATACTCAATCCAAAAACTTTTTTAGATTTTATCCATAAAGCAGAAAAATAAATTCCTCTGCTTATAACAGTTGCAATTGCAGCACCTACAATCGCAGATAAATAGGATATATTAATCAAAATAGAAATAAAAACATAATTCAAAATAATATTAATTATCGAAGTCAGAATCAATATCCTAACAAAAAAAGCAGGTTTTTCTTTTGCTGAGAACAATGTAGATAAAATAGCTGAATTAACACTAAATACAATTATAATAGATAGTGCAGCCAAAACATATGAGGATTCTAAGTAAGCATTACCAAAAATAACTTTAATTACATAATTACTAAATAAGATCAAACCTAAAGCAATAGGAACAGAAATTATTAGGGAATACTTAAAAGCTTTATTAAAAACTTTTTTCAATTGTTCTTTTTTTGTTTGAGCAAATGTTGGAAATAAAACATGAGTAAAACTTAACAAAGCAGCGATACTGTATATAAGACCTAAAGAAGCTCTATAAAATCCAACATATGCAACATCTGGAATTAAAATACCTATCATTACAACATCTATATATCCAAAAATAATAAATGAAAATCCTCCAATAGCAAGATATCCCATATACTTCCACAATTTAATCTTATCAAAATCTACTTTTCCTTTTTCAAACAAGAACTTTTGATTTTTCTTTGTTAAATAAACCAATGGAATAAAAACAATCAAATTAGCTAATCCATAAAAAAGAAAAATTAAAGGAGTTTTATTAACTGAATTTATAACAAAGAAAATAATCAAAACAAAAATTAACTTCAATGATTGCAAAACAAACTCCTTAATTGCAAGAATTTTTACATTCTTAAAAACATAAAACATCTCACTAAAAAAAGGATTTATTGAATAAAAGATAACATAAGCAGATGCAGCAAGTAAAGCTCCAAAAAGAGCTGGCTGCTTAAAAACTAAAAATGCTAAAGGATAAGACAAAGCTGCTAACGCAAGCCCTGTTAATAAAACCAAAAAGATTTTCCTCTTCAATAAATAATTAAAATAAGCAGTTGCGCCTTTTTTATTTTTCTTTCCAATTTCATAAGCAACATATCTTGAAACACTTTGTGTCATACCCAAATCAAAAATAGAAACAAAAATCATAGCAATTGACATAGCTAAACTATATATCCCAAAACCTTCAGGAAGCAACATTCTAGCAAGAATAATAACTAAAATTAAAGAAGCAACTCTGTTAACTGTTATATTCAGAAAATCATAAACTGAACTTCTAACAAGCGACTTTGCAAGTTTCTTATTATCTTCCATAAATATCTATAGAAATATTGTTTATAAAATATATGAAATGCTAATCAACTATCCTATACTTATCAAAATAAGTTTTAGTTTCCTGCCAATCTTCTCTAGACTTATCTTCTTTAATATGTTCAGCAGTTTTCATAGCCATATCCCAACACTGATCCATATTATTATAATTAAACAAACCAGGCCTTCCTGTAGAATAAAAATTCTCATATTTCTCAATATATTCTAAAATCTTACTTAAATGTTCTTTAAATCCTTTAGTATAAACAGGATAAGACTTATCATAACTCTTTAAAAAATACTCTTCAATTTCATTTTCCTTAATCAAACCAACCTCTTCAAGCTGTTCAATTATTTTTTTAACTAACTCTTTATTAACATCTTTAATTGTCTCTACCATTAAAACAGTTTTATCTTCAGGCCCAACATCTTGTGAAAAACTTTTCATTTCACTCACTCTCTGAAATATCAACTTCTTTTCAGGATAAAATCTCCAACTATCTTCCATTGCTCTTGGTTTATTTAAAATAAAATACAAAATATTTAGTTTTTGATATCTAAGTTTTGAAGCAGCATCTAAAACTTCTTCATCAGCATTGATATATTTAACAAACTCATCAAGAGGAATAGTAGAAATCATATAATCCATTTTTATAATTCCATTTTTTATTTTTATATCTTTAACCATATTATTCTCAATTTTTATCTCAGAAATATTTTCATTTGTTAATATCCTTCCTCCATTTTTCTTTATTTTATCGACGATATTATCAATTAATTGCTTAATTCCTTTAGGAGGATAGTAAAAATAATCAGCACTAATGTTTTTTGTATCTTTAAATAAAATCCCTTTAATTAAATCCAACATTCCAGTTATAGCAACTCTTCTCTTTGCCAACTCTTTATCAAGCTCCTTAGGATTACTTCCCCAAACTTTTTCAGCATAATCTCTAAATGATAAATTATACATTGTTTTTCCAAACCTATTTATCAAATAATTTTCATAAGAATCATCTGGTTTTTTACTAATTGACTTTGCAAACATATCCCATCCTGCCTTAAATGCTTTAGATGGCATCTTTTTCATAATCTGCTGAATCTTTAATGGAAACTCAAAATAATTCCCTTCTAAATAAATACTATTTTTTTTCTTTATTTTATTCAACTCAACAACTTTCTCAATTTCATCCATAATTCCAGGTAATTCAGAATAAATCTTATGTGGACCATAATCCATAATAAAATCTTTATACTTAAAACCAGCAGCACTACCTCCTACACTTTTACCCTTTTCAATCACAACAACATCATAATCCTCACTCAAGTAATATGCAGAAACCAATCCAGTTATACCAGCTCCAAGTATTACAACTTTTTTCTTCATAAACTCCAAATATTTTATCAATATTTAAGGATTTATGTGGTTGAGTTACTTTTTAACCTGAACTTTTTTACTTTTAAGGGGCCTTAAGTATAGGGATAAAGGGAATAAAAGTTCAGGTTGTAGACTTTTACTTGTGAAAGTCTACTTAACAAACGTATTAAAAGCAGTCTTAACATTATCAATCAACTGCCCATTCTTAATACTCAAAAACAATCTCTTAACCATATAAGATGGACGAAAATAAAATTCTTTATGAAATGTATCATAATATTTTTCTAAAACTTCCCAACTTAATTTAGGATGATCATAAACTTTTGAAGCAGTATGAAAATTATATCTTGTCCAGTCTTTAGTTTTCAGCAAACCTTTTTTCTCAAACTCATCAAAAACAGGAGTAGAAGGCAAAGGAACCAAAATCGTAGCTTTAGCATAATCAATATCCAAGCTCTTAGCAAATTCAATTGTTTTTCTCATTGTCTTTTCTGTATCTTCAGGAAGTCCCAACATAAAAAAACCAGAAACTTCCATTCCAGCTTGTTTAGCCCACTTTACAGCACTTTTAGCATGCTCAATTGTTGTTCCTTTATTTATTGATTTTAATATCTCATCATCTCCAGACTCAAACCCAAATGCAACCTTATAACATCCAACCTTAGCACACTTTTTAAAAAATTCAGCATCAACAGCATTAACTCTCACCCCACACTCTAACTGCCACGTAAACTTTAATCCTCGATTATATATCTCATCACAAATAGCCTTAGCCCTCTTCAAATCTGTTGCAAACATATCATCCCAAACATGAATTTCCTTAAAACCATTCTTAATCAAAATCTCAAACTCATCAACAACTCTCTTAACACCCTTCCCTCTAAACTTTCTTCCAAAAACAGATTTATTACAATACGTGCATCCAAAAACACACCCTCTTGATGTTCCAATAGTTCCTACAGGAGACTTTCTAGCAATTGCCATTGGATTCATATAAATTTTAGGATCAAACAAATGCCAAGCAGGCATCGGAAGTTCATCCAAATTCTCAACTTGAGGTTGAGCAGGATTTTTCACAACATCCCCTTTAGAATTTTTATAAGCAATTCCTTTAATGCTTTTCAAAGGTTTTCCCTTAACAATATCTTGAATTGTTATATCTCCTTCACCATAAACAGTAATATCAATATTTTCAGATTTAGCAACTTCTTCTGGAAAAATAGAAGAATGAACTCCTCCAGCAACCACAGTTACACTTTTATCTTTCTCCTTAATAAATTTAGCAACTTCTTTAGCTTCTTCAAACAATAATGTTGTAAATGTTAATCCTATTAAATCTGGCTTATAAGTTTTAATCATATTTTCAATTTCTTCAAATGGTTTATTAGAAACTTGCAACTCTAAAATTTTACAATCAGCTCCAGCATTAAGTACACTTCCACCTAATTCCGCCATAGAAACAAAAGGACGAGGAGCTATAATTCCTTTCAAAGCAGACTTACCATAAACCCTTATTGTTGAAGGCATATTCATTAATACTACTCTTTTGTATCCAACCATACCTCACCATAAATTTTTGATTATTTAAAGATTTATTTACTCTAGATAAAGTGTTAATTAACATAATTTTTTAATACTATTTAATCTATTTTGAAATTTCTTACATTAATAATTCCTTAAAACAAGATAACCGAGCTCCGAGGTTATCGAGTTGGGGTGGTGGCTTTAAAACTCTTAATTCTTACTCAAATCATACAAAGCAATATGGCTCCTTCTAAAACAAGCTTTTTGAGTCAATACAGGCTTACCAAAGTTCTTATCAAGTGTCCAAGGCCTAATTGTCCAAAGATGTTCTCTATCAGGCGCAAAACCCCTTGCTAACATAAACCATGGTTCATTAGGAACAGAAACTAACACAAACCTCTTCGACAAACCTTTTATCTTCTTCATAGCATCTACAGGATCATCAACATGCTCCAAAACTTCTGTCGCAATTACAATATCATAACCATCAAAATCCTCACTATTTCTGCGCGAAGGCGCAGTCTTGGATTTTGTGGCCCCAGAAATCTTTGATTTCTGAGGGTTCTTCCCTTTAATTAATTCCTCAACACTCTTCTTCATAATCTTATCATGTTCAACAAGAGGTTCAATATCAATTCCAGAATAATCAAACTTCTTTCTATCAATTCTCTTTAACAAATAATCATCCATACAACCCACATCTAACACACTTCCTCCAGGAAGTTTATTCAGAATTTTCAATATAGCTTTTAACCGAATCGGTCTCAGCCAATTATCTTGTATATATCTGTCTATTGTCCCCATATTTATTAAATATTAAATTATAACTCTCCTTATAAAGTTTAAGATATTAAAAATAAATACTTGTGTTTTAGATATTAATAATTTTTTGGGTGCGAAATGGGAAAGCGACAAAGGAGCGGATTTCGCAGGAGGGTATTTCAATCAACAAACCTATACTTAATCAAAGTCCACACAGCCTCCACCCCATCCTTCCAATTTATCTTCTTCCCCTCTTCAACAGTTCTTGGATAATAATTAATAGGAAGCTCATGAATTTTATAACCTCTCTTCCTAACCTTAGCAGTAACCTCTGGACAAAACTCAAACCTCTTAGATTTCAAAGGAATAGATTTCAAAACCTTAGCATCAAAAACTTTGTAACAAGTTGGTTCATCAGTTATACCTGCTCCATAAAGAACATTAGCCATTATTGTCAATGTTCTTGTTCCCCAAAAATACTTATTTCTCAAAGAAGGCCTTTTATCTTTTGTATAAAATCTCGAACCATAAACAACCTTAGCTTTTCCACTTACAATCGGTTCAACCAACTTATAATAATCTTCAGGATCATATTCTAAATCAGCATCTTGTATAATTATAATATCTCCAGTAGCATGTTCAATTCCTGTCCTAACAGCAGTACTCTTCCCACCATTCTTCTTATGAAAAACAACTTTCATCTCCTTATTCTTCTTACTTAACTCTGTTAATATCTCTCTAGTCTTATCAGTACTTCCATCATCAACTATAATTATCTCTTTATCAATTTTAACAGCCTGAACTTTTTTAATTATCTCTCTAATAGAAGCCTCTTCATTATATGCTGGCATTATTACACTTAGTTTCATTTAATAAACGTCAAAAACGCAGCCTTTGCAAGTGCAAAAGAATTTTTAATTGGTAGTTTGTATATACTCTTCATTCTATTAATTATATAACTCGGCCGTAAATAAAACTTCTTATATGCATTTTTCACAGCCTCTTTTAACTCTTTTTCACTTCTTCCTTTTGTAACATAAACAACTTCATCCCAGGCAGTAAAATTATCCCAATCTTCTTTCAACTTTCCGTGTTGCAAAGCTTGCTCATGCATTTTTGTTCCAGGAAAAGGAATAGCAATCGGAAACTGAATAAAAGTTGGATTAAGTTTCAAAGCAAACTCAATTGTCTCTTTTGTTTCCTCTTTTGTTTCAGAAGGCAAACCTAAAATAAAACTTCCCCATGTTTCAATCCCAACTTCATGAGTCATCTTAACAGCCTTCAATGATTGCTCTAAGGTTATCCCTTTATTTATCATATTCAACAATCTCTGAACTCCAGATTCAAAACCATAAAAAATTAAATAACACCCAGCATCCTTCATCTTCTTCAACAATTCTTTATCAACTAAATTAACACGAGTAAAACAACTCCATGTCAAATTCAATTTATCCTTTATCATCTTATCACAAAGCTCTATCACTCTTTTTCTATTAACAGTAAATGTTTCATCATAAAATTGAATACTATCTATTTTATACTCATCTCTCATTTGTTTAATTTCTTCAATTACTTTATCTGTTGAAACAAACCTAAAATTTGTTCCAAAAATTAAAGACCCAGCACAATATGTACACTGATAAGGACAACCCCTAGAAGTCATAATATTCAAAGTCCTCTTACCTCTTAAATTAGCAGATGAATGATACAAATTCATAGGAAAGTGATGCCTTGCAGGTAAAGGAATCTCATCTAAATCTTTTATCAACTCTCTTTTTTTATTTACTTTTATCTCACCTTTAGAATTTTTATATACTAAACCTTTAACTTTAGAAAATTCCTTTACATCCCCATTTAAAACTTCCATTAACTCACCTAAACTTTTTTCTCCTTCCCCATAAATAACAAAATCAATATTTTTATTACTTAATGTTTTCTCAGGTTCAAGAGTAGCTTGAGCACCTCCCAAAACAACTTTCACATCAATAATTTTCTTCAGATTTTCAGCAACTCTATAAGCTTTATTCAAAGTTGTACAATAAGTTGACATCCCAACTAAATCAGGTTCAAATTTCTTAGCTATTTTATTTATATCTTCATAACCATACCCTTCTGCTTCAGAATCTATAACTTTTACTTCATGTCCTTTTTCTTCAGCATAAGCAGCTAAATAAGCCAAACCAAGTGGAGGATACAAAGTTCCAATTCCAGATAAACTCCCATACCTCTCTTCTAAAGTATTTGGAGGAACAATCAACATTAATTTCATTTATTTGTATAATTAACTCAATTTAAAAAGATTCTTGTGCTCAACTTTTCATTTATTAAGATTCTTTATATATTTTATAGAATGGATAAAAAGCAAGTAAAATAGCAATTATAATTGATAATATTGTAATTAACCAAGCAAACTTATATATCAAATTATCTAAACTTCCATTCACATCATATATATCATATATTTGTTCTTTAGGTTCATAGTTCACAGGATAATAAAACCAACTATGTGTTGAATCAATAGTAGGAATTACTTCTCGCTTTAATCCAATAGTTGTTGAATAAACTTTCAAATGTTCTTCTCCTGTAAAATCACCATAACCTCCACCTCCATATATAATTTTTTCAGGATTTGCAATTGATTTAAAAGATTCTACTATTTGTTCAGAGCTATCATTTAAAGGACCATTTCCTACTGTTCCCCATCCACAATCATCAGGTACACATTCAATAAAATAAACTTTCATTGGAATATCCTCTCCAGATATATTCTGACTCATAGCATAAACTTGAGGAAAAAAACTAGACTCAATATAATGAAAATCATGAAACATAAAAACAATTCTCCCTCGATAAATTCTCGAATCAACAACTACAATAGAATTTGTATCCATACTATTAATTGCATAATCTCTCATCTGTGAAATCCCAGCCCTTGAACTAAGATGAGGCCACAACATATATAACTGAAATCCTAACAAAATTATTATAATCACAGTTATAACTTTTTTATAATCAATCTCCTTAAAACTTCTTGAAACTCTATCTATAAAAAATCCTGCAAATAATGCTAACAAAGGAGACATTGTACTATAATGTGTAGTTAACCAGTTTGATAAAATCAAAAATATAAATCCTGACAATTGAAACGCAACCAAAAACCACCAATACTTCCGTTTATTTCTTAATCCAAATGCAAATATAAAACCTAAAACTCCCAAAGGAACAATTAAAGGATCTTGTTTAAAAATCGAAACAGACATTGTTTTCACACCTTCAAAAAATCTCAAATACAAAAACCCAGAATCATATCCAGCTTGATCTGCATAATTCGGCCTAACTTCCGGAACAAAATACTGCGCAAAATAAATATCAACCATCCCTTTATCTTTATACCACAAATAATTATGAATCAATATTGGAGAAAAAATCAACATTATAATCAAACCAAACCAGATTATCTTTTTGATATTCTCACTAATTTTTGCTTTATTATTAAAAATAAAAAATCCTATAATAAAAGCAGGAACAAAAAACAAAGAAAGTGTTTTGATTAAAGCAGCAACTCCAATTGCAATAGCAGCCAAGTATGGAAATTTTCCTTTTTCCATTGACAAAATAAATGAATAAGCCGCAAGCAACATAAAAAAAATCAAAGCAACATCCATTTCCATTAAAGTAAACCTAATATGATAATATGAAATCGCCATCACAAACGCAGACAAAATACCAACTCTTCTACTAAAAACTTTTGAAGATATAAGGTAAATTAATATAATTGTAATTGACCCATAAAAAAAAGACAAAAATCTAGATGAAAACATTGTAACTCCAAAAATCAAATGAGCTAAATCTGTTAAATAAAACCATAATGGTGAATGAGCAATTGTACTTATTAATCCAGAATGTAAAAATCCAATCGCATGAGGTCCGTGAACCATCTCATCACCTAAAGCAGAAATATTCCTAACAAATATAAATCTCAAAACAATTCCTAAAATAAAAATTAAAACTAACCACTTTCTTTTATCATTAGAAAACATAAAATCAATTGTTTTATCTAAAATTCCATTGCTCTTTTTCTCTTCCTCTTCCATAAAAATTACTTGTATTTCAAACTTTTAATACTTTCTATCTTAATCAACTCTTAGTTTTTCCATTCTTTTTTTCCTAATTTTTTCCCAAATTCCTTTTATATTTCCATACCTCTCCATATTTAATCCATCAAATTTAGGTATTGGATATCCGTCTTCAACACTTTCCCATTTTTCTAATACTCTTGATATCCTCCATCCATAATATCTTATTGTAGGATCTGCCAAAACTCGTTTTTCACTTCTTCTAAATATATTAAATGTAAATTTATCTTCATTCCCCTTACTTCTTATTACTAATTCTTCTTGATCTAATCCTTCAATAAATCTATAACTAAAACTTCCTGAAGCTATTATATTCCTCTGAACTTCTTTTATTGTATTAACATAACATTCAACAGCTTTTTCTCTCATCTTTCCTTTAGGAACTCTAAGAACTATTTCATAATCACTATTATCTCTTCCTTTTCCATTGAACCAATTTAAATCACTTTTTTCAATTGGTTGAGTACTAGATGGTTGAGTTTCAGAGCTCCTTGTTGAAGGCATAGTTTGAACAACATCTTTAGATCTAGGAATCTCAACTTTCTCAACACTACAACCAACAATAGAGCTCAATAAACCAACTAACCCTACATACTTCAAATAATTCATAATCTTTCTAGAAACAAATCATTTATATTAATATGTACAAAAAAACATATATTTTCATATATACCTCGGATGATGATAATCTTTCAAATATCTAATTAAAGAATACTCTCTAGCAAAAAACTTTCCTTCATAAACCATTAAACCTGTATCACAAATAGAATGAAACATAAACGCCACAAAAATAAAAAGAAAAATCTGATTAAAAAACGCCAAAACACCAATAACAGCTAAAACTTCAACTGTGTGCAAAAGAGAAATAGGTGAAACTCTTTTCTCAAATGTCTCTTTTTTTTGCAAATCTAAAAACCACTCTACAGACCGTTTATAACTAAAATCTTTTTTTCTCCAAACATAAATTGAATAATGATCAATATCAATTAAAATACTAGCTGATAACAAAACTAAAAATCCAACAATTCCAATTACAGGAAAAACTAAATATATCAAACCAGCAAATAATATTCCAAAATAAATATGGGTTTTAGGCATCATATAAAGTAAATTAAGAATTAGGGTTTTTAATCTCTTCCTTTTCCTTTAGCTCTTGTTCAACATTTTTTTCAAAAACTTTTTTTGCACTTCTTATAATAATAAAAAAAACAACATCAATCGCTAAAAACATAACCCCAAACATAATATATAGATTATAATTACTTCCTGAATCTGCACCAGGACTAAACATAACTCCTTCTTTTTCAGATAAAAAAGGATACGCAATCAAACCAACTCCCATTATCCCTATCATCACCATAACCAAATAATATTTATTCATATTTTATATAGAGATTTATAATTTATAAATTTATTTAAACTTTATTTTCAACAACAAAAGGAGATTTCTTTACTCCTTTTCTTAGAAATAAAATCAATAATATAATTATAACTATTACTACAATAACTAAAAACCCAATTAAAATAGGTATTACTATGTTCTTTTCATCTTCTTCAGTAATTCCTAAAAGATTATCTCCATCTGTACTTCCATCATTTCCAGAACCAGAAGAGCTAGTTGAACTTGTACTACTACTTGATACTTGTTCATTTATTTCCTTTAAAGTTAATTCAGCTTTATTACTTACTATTCTCTCAAATTTAATTGACAAATCATAATATCCATCACTATCTATATCATATTTTTTTGTCTGCCCAACATTTAAACTTGAATTTATCTCATTACTAGTAATTCTTATATCTACTCTATTTCCACTGGATTGTAAATCTATAATCTTAACATAATGAGTAACAGAACTTCCTCCTTCTTGTCTAGTAAATCTTAATCTATCATTTTCTCTTAATTGTTTTGTATATCCTAATTGTATTTGAGATGAACTTATTGTATAAGTGTATGAAGTAGTACTTCCTCCACTCGAACCTGGTGAACCAGAACTACTAGAACAAGATCCACAATCTCCTGGACAATTTGAACATGTTTCTCCTAAATCACTCTCACAATCATTATTCCCACAAACAGCAACAGATGAAAAACTAGTATCTACAAACTTAAAT
>Ga0180007_10002927_pt1 | contig 19695 bp, 13 predicted proteins | sample MM_PC_MetaG_FD_121122 | JGI IMG/M metagenome (GOLD analysis project Ga0180007, IMG submission 121122) | Groundwater microbial communities from the Aspo Hard Rock Laboratory (HRL) deep subsurface site, Sweden - MM_PC_MetaG | ecosystem: Environmental > Aquatic > Deep subsurface > Groundwater... | reverse complement strand
CCATCTTTATCAAGACAACTGAGTGCATAAGGCCTGGCAGAAACTACCCAAGAAAACATCGGGTCAAACAAAAAAGATTTTTTCTTGAATACAAAACGACGTGTTAAGGAAACGGCATTGAGGGTATAATTCAACCTGTCTGATAACAATGATTGCAGCCATGAGCATAGGGATGGTCTGCACCTTGTTCCTCAAAATTCCAGAATCCACTGAGAAAAGAGACCTAACAATAACACCCAGACTGAGCCTGATTCAGACAATTGCCTTGAAACCATTTAGGTATTTATGGTGTGTCTGGGCACTTGCAGGGGCAGCCGGCATTTCTCTGATCATGCTCAGCTCTACATTTGGTCAAGCGTTGGGTTATGATGTCACCCAATATGTTATGATTCTCACCTGTTTTAATATTTTAAATGGTGCCGGTCGGCTTATTTGTGGCCGATTGGCAGACTATTTTCCAAAACAGAAAATACTAATGACTGTTTTCCTTTTAGCTTCAGTGGCCTATTTTTTGATGCCTTTTTTCCAAGAGCTGTATATATTGAGTTTTCTTGCCTGTTTTGTCGGCCTTGCCTTTGGGGCAATGTTTACTGTCTCAGCCCCTCTGGTCACTGAATGTTTCAGCCTTGAAAATTTCGGCAGAGTTTTTGGTCTTGTTTTCACGGCCTACGGATTTCTTGCTGGCTTTTTGGGTCCTTGGCTTTCCGGGATTGTTCTGGACACAACCAAAGGAAATTTTACGATTGTATTTTCGGGATTTGCTTTTTTTTATTTAATATCGGCTTTCCTTATCTTGCGGGTTAAAAGAACAGCTATAATCCTGACCCCAGACCTCAAATTAGCCTTAGGTAAATAATTTTTCGTTTGGTTTTTAAATTTACAAAGGATCTTCTTTCTCATACAGGGATTTACAGGGATTAAATAATATTCAAAAGGCCGTATGATTTTTTTAAAGACTGATTGTGCTCATATATTTAAAAATATATACCATATTGAAAACACATGAATAATTTCAGGAGAAAAAAGTAAATGACAACACTTAATACTGAGTTGACAATAAAAAATATGTCATTTAGAAACAGGCTTGTGCTTCCTCCGATTACAACCAACTATGGCACACCCAAAGGTTTGGTCACCCAAGATATCCTTCATTTTTACAAAGAACGGTCAAAGGATATGGGACTTGTAATTGTTGAGGCAACATCAGTTCAATCCAATGGGCGTATTGTTCCCTGCAGTCTCGGGCTCTGGGATGACTCACAGATTCCAGGTATGATCAAACTGGCAAAAACCATACAAAAGCAGGGAGCGATTGCGGTTGTTCAGTTAAACCATGCAGGGCCAAGATGCATTCCACTTAAAAGTAAAAGGCATGGATTTTCACCTTCAGGTGTGGCCTTCCGACCAGATGTTGAGCCAATTATCATGAATATCCAAGACATAGAACAATTGGTAAATGATTTTTCCAAAGCTGCAATTCGAGCAAAAAAAGCAGGATTTGATGGTATTGAGATTCACGGGGCTCATCTGTATTTACTCAGTCAGTTTTTATCTCCGTTAACCAATAAAAGGGATGACTGCTATGGCGGTAATGTCAAAGGCCGGGCCACACTGGCTTTGGAAATAGTAAAAAATATACGCAAAAAGCTGGGATCGGAGTATCCTATTTTTTTCCGGATAAATGCCGAAGAAAAAATTGTTGGAGGTCAAACCCTTGAGGATGCTCTTGCCATAGGGCGATTGCTGGCAGATGAAGGTGTAGATGTTTTTGATGTTACGTTGATTGCTCAAGGAGGCTGGAAAGAGGTTGACGATAAGAAATTTATCATTGGATCTTCAGCTTTGCCAAAAGATCAGCCTTCAGGCGCAAATGTTGCGTTTACTGCCGCATTTAAAAAAGAAATCGGACTTCCGGTAATTGCGGTGGGGAAGTTTGGTATTGGCCAGGCAGCGGTTAACGCTGTGAGAGATGAGAAAATTGAATTGATTGCCATTGGTCGTCAAATGATCTGCGATCCACAGACAGCAAAAAAAATGCTTGATGGAAATGATAATGATATTATTCCATGTGATGAATGCTTGAAATGCTTTGCCACCATTGGCAAGGGTGTTCCCATGGCTTGCAAGGTCAATCAAAATTTGCCTTTTTAAAAAAGGTTAAACCTCAGATATTTTCAAGGTATGAACCAAGCCCCGGCACACATCCATAAACAAAAGGACCCGGTTACGCCCAATCGACAATTCCTTTTGAAATTTCTGTCGAGCTTACTGCCGGCAGTCTCATCTTTTCCACGCCTATTCCTTGACAACACCCCACCAAAAATCTTAAAGAACCCCGGTGATTACAACCAGATACCAAGCAACCCAAAATAGGAGCACCACCCCTTGTCAGCACTGACTAAACAAACCATAATTGAAAGAATCTCAGAAGAAATTGACCAGTCTCCTTCCCAGGCAAAAGACACAGTCGAAACTCTCCTTGAAATCATGAAATCTACCCTGGCATCCGGAGAAGATGTTATGATATCAGGGTTTGGTAAATTCCAGGTCAATGAAAAAACACCAAGGAAGGGAAGGAATCCAGCCACTGGCCGGGAAATGATGCTGGATGGGAGGCGGGTTGTTACGTTTAAATGTGCCGGTAGTTTGCGGGATAGGTTGAATGGGTCTGAATAATAAGGTTTACAAAAAATGAAAGCGAGGCATTAATGAGCGAGAACAAACATCTCTATGTATTATGGACAAATGACAATCCGATTACCGCAGAAAAAATGGTTTTCATGTATACCATTAATTCTCTTATTCATGGATGGTGGGAAAAAGTAACCCTTATTGTTTGGGGTGCAACAACAAAACTGGTAAGTGAAAATGCGGAGATTCAAGAAAAAATTAAGGAAGCCTTGGAAGTTGGTGTTCATATAACTGCCTGTAAAGCGTGTGCTGATCAGTTAGGGGTAACCAATGATTTGGAAAAACTTGGAATTGAAGTAATATATTGGGGAGTCCCACTCACAGATATTTTAAAAAATAATGAGAAGCTTTTAACTATATAATCTTGAACAATGACCGCTGTTAAAGCCCCATATTAAAGTGTAAATATATTGAAAAAGTTGAATATGGAATGGGTTGGACTAAAATTGTCAGGAAATATAGTGGAACGTTTCCAAATCACCGGCTTGTCCGTGTGCATTTGGCTTGTTGAATATTTGTTCAGATTTTCTATATCGCTCTTTTGGGTTCCGAAAAAGCGATTATAGGCCCGTTTTAGGGGTTGTTTTTTAAGTTATCTCCTTAATTGACAGCCTTTTTTCTTGGTCCGAACCCATCTCTACGATCCCCGATTTTATGGGCCTGATTATACCTTGGATGTTTCCCGGCCCAGAATTCCAGTCATGCACCCCATGGCTCCGTTGGCCTTTCGCAGCTCATCCACGGGCACCGGGAGGCAATCTATCCCGTAAGATTCATAAGCAGCCAGGGTCTTTGGATTCCTGGCCGGAAGCATAATTTTTTTCGGGGCCAGGACCACAAAATTAAACGCCATATTGTCAACGGCCTCATCCAAGTCGGCCAGGTTCCTTACCTGGAAACCTCTATTTCATTTTCATTGTATTTTATAGTATATTTTGTATTTTTATCTTCATTTCCGCCAAGCTCAGCATCCACACTCCAACCAATATTATTTTAATTTATATTCCAGTAATGTAAAAAGGTATCGAAGAGAACCTATATCTTTTGCTCTTGAAGATGCAAGGGTATTTTATTAAATAACGGGCAGTATTCAGTGAAGTATCTTTTTGGTATCTGAAATAATTTTGCTTTTTGAATACTCCATTCATGGATAATTTTATTGTTGACTTCAGGAGAAACGTATTTTCATACTTCTCTTGAGGAAAAACATCTTCCGGTCCCTCATTATGATACAAAAACTAAACATAAAATCAAGTTCTACTTGGAAAAGCTTAACGAAGACTAATCTCAGCTATATTAGGAGAAAACTCAGAATCTAGGTATGCCATTTGCCGTCGAATATCAGAACGTAAAGCTATCGCTGGCTGTAGACAAAATTCATTAAATTCTTCCAGGTTAACAGTATCAAGATTTGGAAAAAGTAATTTAAGATAGCCACAAGCCAGTCGTTGAACAGCCCTGGTATCTCGAAGGTCACCAAACGACTCCATATGATCTTTCACAAAGGCCATATGCTCCTGGCTTGATCTCAGGGCGTATAATACCTCTCCAAAGTAATCTGCACGTAATGCAAACGATTGGCATAATGAAGAAGATTGTATTCTAGGTAACTCCCAACCAGGTACCAAGGCATGGAAACGGTCAAGTAAAGCAGTTGCCTCCTGCCCATTAAGCCACCTCGGCAGTTCACTGAAATAGTTCTGATCTCTTGGCAGACCATCAATAATAGGAATATTGCCAAGAATGACAAAACCGGCATCAGAAGAACCATGAAAACCCATTACACGATACTCACCAGACTCCAAATATCCTTTCAGGGCGCCTACTATTTCTCCTTCATTGCTCAGTTTTATTGTCTGAATTTCATCCAAAATTACGGCATTAAAATGTGAGATAATACCTGCCTGCTTACTATTCATATCGTAGAATAACTGCGCGCGTGTCACCACGCCTCCACTAATAAGCCAGGCATGACGAGATAATTGACTATAAATATATGATTTGCCAGTACCCTTTGGCGCTAACTCGATAATATTAACGCGAGGCTCAATTAGAGGTATTAGCCTTGTAAAAATTAATAGTTTTTGTCTTGTAGAATAATTTTGTTCATTGTATCCCATCGTTCTGGTCAAGAGCACCAGCCATTCTTCTAAATTGAATTCTTTACGCTGAGTCATATAATATTCAAGATCAATACTGGCAGCTTGCATTGGGTTAAAAGCCGTCATAACAATTTCATATTGATCTTTCTTATCCTGTAAGGGGTGCCAGCTTAATGTACCACTTCCCCATACATTTCCCATCAAAAGTGAAGGATTTGCATCCACAATTGAATCTAAAGCACGCCCGGTCACATCCAGTGACGGAATACGTAATTGAAGATCTCCTGTTTTAGGATGAACCTTTACACTAAATGAATCTAATATTTTGAGAGGATTCCCATTGCGTATCTCATACATCAAAGATTCTTTTTGTTTTTTATCAGGTAAATATTTTGATATAAATTTTCGGATACCCTCACTATTTACCCCCCCCTTGTAATCACTATATCTGCTGACAAGCCAGTCAGTGACAAAAGCCGGAATCACACGTCCTGAAAGTCCCACGCTTGCGGCTAAACCTTTATGGACACATACATCTGGGAATGATCTTGATATTTTAAGATCAATGTCTTCTTGTATTTTTTCAAAATTCAAAATCGTCACCAAACTCGGTTGTCATTGCGCCAGTTGTTGGCACTGTTATTGTTAAATTCTGCTCCAATTCATCTGACGGACTTCTAAAACAATAGTAGACTGAAAATTCAACATGGCTTTCAGCTACAGTGGAAGCATTATATTTCGATTCAAACTTTCCAATACATTTGCTGCCAATGGTCTTGGGTAAATAAGAGGCTACATCCAATCCTTCAATCTTTAACTTAACAATTGTAATCGGATATTGATTTGAATTTGATACTATCACAGTAACCATATTATCAACACGTTTACGAAAAAGTTCCCCCTCAATTGAAAAACTCAATGCCTTGGGCGGCTCTGGTTTATCTTCACTCAAAAAGAACCAGGGAACGGCCATCTCTTGAGGCGAACATCCACCATGTGTTGCGCCTTGAGGCCGTTTATTAAAGCAAGCGTACCCTCTTGGAATAATCATTGTATCATTCAATCCATAGAGATCAGAATTTAATTCCCAAATTTTGTCTTGATCAAGCTCATCAATCTTTTCTGTTTCAGAGGCAAAAAGCGTTCTTGTTTTCCCAGATTTGGTAACCGGAACATCAATAATCGGACAATTTTTAGGGATAATTGTATAGCCATGATCACTACAGATAGATGCCTGCAATGATTTTCCATACATATTCTTGAAATCTTTTACGCATTGAGAGATCACTTCCGCCTTCTTTTGGACATATTCTCCATATTTCTTCCCCCTGAGATGCTGGGGATAATTTTTATGAAGAAACTCTTGGTCAAGATGATTGTCCAAATAAAGATAAGCCTTGGCAGGTTTTTGGATAAGATCCAAAAGGCTCCCATCTCGGTCGGTCTTAGATCTTATATCATCTTCAGGAATACCGAGATATTCCTGAAGAAGTTTTTTATAAAAATATGCATTTGGAAGTTCGTCAGGGATCTGAGATTTCATTTTTCCGGCAACAAGAGTAGGTTTTGCGACATAAGTTTGTGTGGGTAAAAATGAAAAATATGGTGTTATGTTGTTTGATGAGAAAAATCCCTTCTTTTGCAAGGCTGGAAGTAGTTCATCGCGGGCACAAACATAATCCAACCCATCAAAGACAAATATCAGTACAGATTCTCCTGCAATAACATGCTCTTTGATTTTAGAAATTTGTTTAAACGCCATTCCTTTCCCAAACAACATATCGGTATAATGTTGTTCCAACCACCCCTCAAACTCACTTATATAAGGTTCTGTCAAATCTAATAACCCAAGAAGTGCACAAGAATTGTAAAAAGGTAGGTATTCATTTGCAGTCCAATCCTGAACCTCATTAATCGAAGAACCTAATGCCAGTCCAGATGGTTTTTTTGCAGGTAGTAACTGACGAGCCAAGACAATAACTTTAGGAAAATTTTTGAATTCCAATAATTTTTCATACACTGTCTGGCTAATAGCAACTTCGTTTTGCAATTGTTGACGAAGTTGCTCCATAAGAAAATTATTTTCAAAATCCAAATTGCCTGAAATAAACAACAATGCCTTATCAGGCGAAAATTTCCATTCCTCTTCAAGAAATGCGATTGCAAAAGTTGTTATACTGTCCGGCAACTGGATGTTGAGATCCAGGCGAGGCAATTGAAGGCGATTGGGGAACAAAGAAAGTTCATACCAAACATGACCCTGCTGCAACCATGCTGAAATTTTATCTTCTGGGAATAGTGACAAAAGCTGTTCCCAAACAATGTATTTAGCCCTGTTGAAAGGATTCTCTTTCAACCAAGCGAACAATGCAGAATTGTTTGATTTAACAAGGCTCCAATCCTGGTAATTTTCAGCTATAAGATATTTTTCAAGGGGATGCAGGGATGATTCTTTACGGCTTACCAAAAAAAGAAATATCTCAGATAGATCCTCAGGAGAAATCAGCACATTTTTTACCCAAGCCTCTCCAAGCAACACTCGTTTTAACCAGTTATCGGCGGACTCACCCTTGACAGGATGTTCTTTCAGTTTTTCAAGGAGCCGAAGCTCAACAATCCAGCGCGGATTTTCTTTCAAATAATCCGGCATATAATGTTGCTGTAACTCGTTGGCTAACTCAACAACAGGATCAATGACCCGTTTTTTTGCACCATATTTAGCGGCTGCATCAAACCAGTCAAAAAGTGCACGATTACGGACAATAACTCGTAAAGACTCTCCTGCCGCTGCATGAATCTTGATGTTTACAAGTTCATCTTCAAACTGAAACGGCTCTGTTATCAGGCTGTCAAAAGCCTCAGCAGGATAGAGTTCATATTGATCGCAAATGATTTCAATCATTACTTTTGCATTCCAAAAATATGTTTTTCAACGATACGATACAAGACCATTATTTTCTCTTTTTCATCCATCCCCTTACCCAACTGATCAATCGTTGAATTCAGCATATTCTCCAAAACTTTACCATTGGGAGAAAAATCATCCAATAATTCAAAAATACGTTCATTATTTTTCCCCAACGAAAATATACTCAATCTCCCCTGGCCGTTGGGAGGATCTACGACAGGATCAGGATCAGGAGTAATTCTTGTAACAAATGTATCTATAATGTTTTTTGCAGTATCAAGCTTTCCACGAAAAATCAAAACCAAATCGTCGCTCCAGGATGCAATATTTAAACCTGTCATTTTTTCAGCGATCGTTAACAATATGTCCTCATTTATTTCGCTACACTCTCGACAATTATTCACAAGGATAGCCGGCTCACCATTGTGGGTATAATTTTGTTTATCTTTGGAAAGCTCAAAAAACCATGCCGACAATCCCTGCTCAGGGTTTTCTAATTGGCCAAAAACAGATCCAAAAGCCGCCAAAATCCTTTTTTGGAGACTGCTAAAGAGCAGCTCAAACTCCTCCTTAAAGGGCCTGATTCCTTCCTCAACCTGTTTTGGTATAATTTTTTTTGCATCATCAAAAACATGTTCAAAAAAATCTTTAAGCAGTATTTGTTGGGTATCTGGCTCCAGCTCTGCGAGGGGTTTAAAAACATACTCCCTAAGTAGGGATGCTCCATCAGTAATTTCTTCTGTTAATTGGGCGTGTTTTGGAAGAGACCGCCACCATTCTCCCATTTTGGTACCAACTTTTTTTACTCTTTCCAAAGGCGGATCAGTTGGCATTAAATCGACATCATACAAATTGGCCAAGGCATTAACCAATGCCTTTTGGTTTGAGCCGACGTTAACATAAACAAGTCTGTATTTTTCAGGTGTTGTAAACACCTTTTCAAGTGTATCATTTTCAATAACCGTGATCTTTTCTACTCGAGTTGCATTCCTTTGAAATTCAAATGAAATATTGCCATATACTAAGTCCTCATGGGCAACGACTGCAAATAAAAGGGGCATCACACGGCACTTTACCCCAAATGGAGGTTTCCGCAGGGCTCTTACTAAATTTTTCATCTCCAGAGGCCTTTGCCTTGCCATTTGAATGTATTTTTCCATACAGTCCCAGGTTTTATTTGCACCATTAAAAGCTTCTGAATCTGGTTTCTCAAGAACATAATCACCCGCATGGTTTTTTCTTAAAATTCCATTACTCCTTAAAACCTGGGTAATAATATGTCTCGGTGCTGCGGCGGTTTCATTCCAAAGTTTTTCTGCTGCGCCTTTTTCCGTGAGTTTTATGGTGATATCCCGACAATCTTTTTTATATCCCCACCCACCCCCCAAATCATCTAGGCTTAATTTAGGTTCCCCTATAATTAAACAGTCTGGAAAGACCTTATACATAACGCTTGAAGCCATTTTTTTAATCAGCCTGGTGTTTTGAATTTTTTGAAGTTGGGCCTGCCAAAAATAATTGAGCATCTGTTTTTCAGGCGCAAATAATTCACCAACCGTATCTTTGAGCTGGGTTTCTCTATCGTTATCATAAATGCACCATTCTTCATGCAGCTCACCGCCTTCACCATAAAGGCTTGCTTCATGTTTTTTTAAATAACTCAATGCTTGATGTTCTTTGAGCAATGCAAAAAGTTGAACCGGCTCCTTTGGGATTGCCACCACAACCTGCTGATATTTATCATCAACTAATTCCGTGGATATAATTTTTTGGGCCTCATCAATTTCACTACTGTTGCTGCAAAAGACCACTAAGAGAATTCCATCCTCATATGTTCCTGCACCAAGATTTTTAGTCAAGATGTGCAGACTTTCCCGAAACTGATTCATACTTATTGGTTCAATCACCAATTGCCGGGAAATACCAAACTCATCACCATAACTTGTTGCCTCATAGCTTTCACCAACTTGAAATTTTTTCCACAATGATTTTAAATATTGCACCGGGCTCGTTCCCAGTTTTTCAGGGGTGTCGTTTATCAGCTTTCGAACTTTTCCCATTAAAGATTCTGTGGCACTACTAACAGCGGGACGATAGGAGCCATCAGCATCAAGTTTCATAAGAATATGATTTTCATTTTGTAAATTAGAATGTTGGGCGAGCTCTTGGGCAAAAAAATCAATCTTTTCTTTTGGGATATCCAGTGAATACGATAAAATTTCTTCAGTTACTTTTACTCTGGCAGGATTTGTTATACGAAAGACAGATACCGCTTTTAAAATTCTCAGCCCTAATAAATCATCGTCATCAAGCCTGGCTTTTAGCAATTCAAAATCCCTGTAAACCGAATAGGTGCGTTCCTGCTGTTTAACATCATTAGAAAAATAATCCCATAACCCATCAACAGTGTACATCGGCGGGGAAAATTTCTCAGAATCACCGACTGCTTTATCCAGAAACCTTTTAAAACTACCGGGTTCATCTTCACAAAGACAGGTAAACAGGGTCCGGTTATTTTGTGCCACTTTTTCAGAAATCGCGGGCAAACTATATACAGCCATTGGATGTAAAGGATAGGTTCCTAAAACGACAGTGGCTTTCAACTCATCAGATGTAAACCCGGTAAAGTATTTCAGCCTTGCTGTTTCTTGAACTAGGTTTTCAAAATAATCATTATGATCTATCGTTAATTGTTCCCAACCTTTTGCCTTTTTATCCGCCACAATGACACCATCAATAAGCTGAAACGTTTCTACATCTGTACTTTTCATTATGTATTGCTTAAAACGACCCTCAATTTTTCTAAGGTCATCTTCCAACTGCTTATTATTTACCCCAGGTGAAGCCATTGAAATATCATGATATTCTTTCAATGACCGATGACAGAACAAATAAAAATGGAGTTGATTGCTCTCGCTGTCGTTACAGCACTCAGCAAATTCCTGAAGGACCAAACCCTCTCTGCCGGTTGGGTCCTTCACAACTTCACCCATTTTGTGTCCAAATTCATCCCAAAAGACCGAAATACCGCTGAAACCATTCTTTTCTTTCAGTTCTTTAACAACACTGGTATAAAAATCCACAGGAGAGATCATGGAGGTGTATTCAAAACGACCGCCTGATGAAAAGAAAGGGTGAATCTCACGGAAAAAATCGAATGTTTTTTTCTGATACTCTTTAAGTCGGGTTTTTAATTCCTCAACCGACATGCCGTTTTGCTCAACTTTTGTTTTTAATATGATAAAACTATCCGGATAATTTTCTTCAATGTCATGAATCCTTTCGAGGGCAGCATCAAATGCCGATGAGGGCAGCAGAGACTCAAGCCCTTCTGTCAATAGTGCTTGCCGCAATCCCATTACCAGAGCATCTGCAATATCCCCTTCATCACCATAAAGAGTTACCGCAAGAAACTTTTTGGGAACCTGTTTTCGATACTGTATCAACACGTTTTGAGTATCGGCATCAAGCTTATCAATAACCGTTTGTAGTTCAGAAGTTTCAAGGATTTGTGTAAAAAAATTCAGCAAGACCAAAGCAAGATGACTTTTACCAGTACCATAGGTTCCCATAATGATTCGGGATCGCAAATCACTTCCTGGATGAAGCTTTTTACCAAAATCAAGAATAATTTCTCTTGCCACCTCTGTGGGGATAAAACCGGCAACTTTTTGGAGGTTGTTACGATCATTTTTCAGACTTACCGCCGCTTTAAAACCGGGAGATATATGGATAAAATCGCTTAAATTTTCAGTTACCATGCTTTTCCTCTAATTTTTATCAAAAATCTATTTCTGCCATTCTGCCATGAACCTCTTGAAACTATCTGGAAGGCGACCAAATAAGCCCTCTGCTGTTTTGCTCTATTTGTTTTAGGACACCCAAGTCTTCCTGGCAATTGATGATGATGACGATCCCCTGACTTGGTTCGCTTCTGATGATATTTTTAAAAAAAGCGTACCTTTCATCCACTGGCCACTTGGCATAGAATGGTTCAAGTTCAGTGACAATCACAGCTTGATTATTTGCCTCCACATAAATTTCGTCCCGGACCGACTGCCAGGTTAAAAATTCATCAAGCCTGCTCTGATAGCGATTTTTAAAATTTAACAGTTTTGCCTTGGAAATTTCAGCAAATTTTTCCACAAGGTCGGTTGAAAACAATGTGTCCAGCGGAGCCGTTATAATAAGCAACACCGGGTAGCGTTTTTCACGGCATTGCTGCCATTTTTCAAGTAATTGTTCATAGATTGACATGAGTCATGGCCCTATTTCTTTAATTTTTTCTTCGATAAATTTTTCCATCTCATTCTTTTTTGGCATTAGCCGACAGCTCTTGGTGAACTTTGTAGATGATCCCTACCAGATGCTGAAAGTTTAATTCCCGTTCATTAATATCCATGATCTACCTTATCCCAAATAAGGTTTATTTATCTAAAATACCTGCTACCTCTTCTTTTCCCAGAGCGATGGCTGTTAAGGGCTCTGCTCCATCCAATTCATGATAATAGGCACTGATCAAAACCAGGGGATCGACTCCCATAATTGAAACAGAATTGAGTCCAGCCGTATGGCTGATCCAGCCAACTTGTTTCTGATAATATTCTCCGATATCGATTAATAAAGTATCTAGAACATCCCGCTCCAATCTAAAAATTTTGCCAATTCCTCCTGACTCAAGAAGTTTTTCAAGATGGACGGATTGTCTTTGTTCCTGTACGCCCCAATCAAGCAGAGAATAGGCAAGGATTGCCCGCGGAAGTGTGGAAAAATTTGGTGCTTGGCGCAGATAATTTCCCTCTTCATCTGTTCCCAAAAAACCGAAGACTTCACCAAACCTGGTGCCCTCAAAAACCTGCTTAAAGGGAGAAAAAATCAGTTTATGGAAGACACTGTCCGTCATCGGATTTTCATGGGTGCTGTCCCAATAGGCCCTGATCTCTTTTTCAAATTGGTCGCGACTAAATCTATCTAAAACAAATTCATTAAAATAAAAAGAATAAAACCATGCCGGGCTGTCTGATCGGGCAAGGTTATAATGGATGACCCACCAGATACCATCTTCTTCCAGATCAGAATCATGCAAGGCAATAATTTCTCCCAGAGGAGTCAGGACAAAGTCATTTTTCTTTTTGCAAACGATCCCTGATGCTTCAGCCCACGCACGGGCAGCGCCAACCTTGAGTTTTCCAACGCGGAGAATGGCCTGCGCCTTTTCCACTGCCCTTGGCAAAAAAAGATCTGGATGATCCGGAAGTTTTTTTACGATTAATCTAAACCATGCCTCCTCGAAGCCAAATTTGAATTCTGCCATTTATTTTGAACCTTTATAGTGTAATGATTTAACAATTGGACATTTGTGTTTAACACACGATAAACAACTAACGCACTTATTATCGTCTACACAAAAAATACCGTCTGCATCAAGGGCTTTCAATTTGCATTTTGCGCCGCAAGCCCCACAATAAATACAAACCTGTAATTTCTTAAGTTGTTTTTCAACTCTCTGCTGAAAGAGTCGCCGATATTTTTGAATTATATAATTTATGCGAATGGCCTGATCCACATAACCAACCTCCACACTTGCCAGGATGTCATTTGATTTATGATCATGGATCAGGAATATTTCAGAAAATTTATCACCGCTCACCTTGGACTGGGGGCCTAGTGGCCGCAAGAAATGATGAACCAATTGGATATCTCCACTGAGTAGCTGGTACATGACTGCGTTGTCGGACAGAGTGCAAGGGGTCGATTCTATAGCTGTTTTATAGTTATCCAGCCCTCTACCGCCAGCTCTGACCCGCCAGCCCTGGTCAATAAAATTGGCGGGATTGGGGTGTTGCATTTTCTCGGCTTGCTCAGATAAGAAGGTTTGCCATTTTTCCCCCTTCCCATTGTATCTATATTTAACCATTTTTTGTGACCAGGAACTATTAAACGGGCAATACAGGCAACCAACCCTTCTAAAGCCTTTTCTATACGCATGATTAAAAAACAATTGATGGTATAAAAGATAAAGCCACACATCAAAATCAGTCCAATTCAGGATAGGACGAGCTAATATTTCTCTGGCAATTTTATGCTTGTCCGAAATGCGAGGATAATCGGCTCGTCGCGAAGATTCCGCCCTACGGACACCATCAAACGTGAGCACGCCTTGATCAGGGCTCATACTGTCTATAAGCTTCGAAAGGGGATTGGTTTTATGGGTGCTGCAGCACCAACGCAAAATCCTGCTAGGTGGACCAATTGCTTCTGCTGTTTGAAAAAAGTCCAATTTGGACCGGCTCTGGATAAACGGGGTTAATGGGTGCTGCTGCTGAAACTCCTTTAAATAGACATAGGTATCAGGAAATTCAATTGTGGTGTCCGCAAAAATATGCAAAACATTGCTGCGGCCCAGCGCATTCATAACCAAGTGGGATGTGACTGTGGAATCCTTTCCTCCTGAAAAAGAGACCATGGTTGTTTTGCCTTTATAGGACTTCACGGTTCTGCGGATGAAATCCTCTGCCTCATATTGCAACTCTTCAATATATGTTCTGTTTGCCTGCTGTAGAGTCTTTAACCATTTTTTTTTGGTCCTGGTCAAAGACTTCAACTGTCTACCTTGCTCTAAGATTTCAACATGACCGTTGGTGGCAGCCAATTTCAAGATAGGCACACCTTGACAATAATAAGTATAATTACCGGGTGACACCCAGATTTCCCCCTCTTTTAGCAGAGGATGATTTTCACTGTCTATTTGATTTTTAAGATATTGAATCTCCGACTTGAAAACAGGCACCAGAGTAGCTACGCAAATATCCCTACCCGTTTTGCCACAGGCAAAACATATTTTTCCAAGGATCGGCACATGGCAGGCATCACACCACCATGCTCTTTTTCCGGTTTTCTTGCTCATAGCCTAATCTTGCCCCGCCTTTTTTTCTTGATATTTATTGTTGGATTCGAGTCACCGGATAAGACCTTTGGACAATCATTCTCCTCCGGTTTTGGAGAATGATTGTCTTGAATTTGGAGTGGTATTTCCGGCTTTTGTTCATAGGTAATGGTCATGGGAAGATTTTTTTGATAATAATCATCAATGGTCTTGAGGAGGAGGAGGAGCATGACATCCCGGACCGAAGGATTGCAAAGTTCTGAAACAAGAAAATCTGCAATCCGTAACTTTCTGCCGTTTTGAGAAAACAAGATAAAAAAATTAGAGGCTAAAAAACTTTTTAGAGGCTCTTTACACGATCTATTTATAATTTCATTTTCAGTCAATTCCCCGATATGACACATTACAGCCGCATTGACCTCCACTCCCAATCCTTTTTTATGACGAGAAAAATAAAAATTGTAAAAATTTTTCTTGAGCTTGGAAAGATAAATGGCGCCATGTTGATCCATGCTGCGAATAAAAACAAATGCCATTACAAGCTTATAAGATGTATTATTTTTGCCTGTAAGATACTGGGCAAACTCAACCACCGGTTCTGGTAAAAGTCGGATAAACTCATCAAAAGATTTTTTCTGCCAGGTTTGAACCCGGTCATAAAAACCCTCCCCGATACTCTTGAACCTTGTTTCAAATGAGAGAGCCGCAGTAATATTTCCTTCGTTGAATTCTCCTTCAAGATGCTTGATAATATGCTGTCTTCGTTGTGGCAGCCCAGTGGCATCAATGAATTCTTCAATTGCACTTGATACAGAACGATACCGCTTGAGTCCCCATGATTTAAGCCCATAGGTGCCCCTGCTGAAAATCTTAATTTTATCATAACGTATGATTGAAGCATGAACATTGTGATCTGACATTTCTTTAAAGTTTTGATTTTGGCTACGAATTTGATCGGCAATTTCACTAAAATGCATGGGTTTTCCATAGCATTCAAGAACATGACAGGCAACGTCTTCCAATTTCTTACAATATCTATTCAGCCAATTGCTACGTAACAAAACCAGATCTTCGTGCAGAACCAAACGCCCTTCACTTTGATCAATCAACCGCTCGATAAAAGCCTTATGAAATATTTTTACCGGTTGATTCCAAGGGCATTGGGTTTGACAATTATTATTGAGTTTGGCTCCGACAACCTCAATATGGAAAGATTCGTGCTTGGCAAAATCCAGCCTATTCAGCTGCTGCGATACTTGATCGCAGGAAAGACACTCGCATTCAACTGTGATAAGGTCGCAGTCATCCTTAAAGTTAACCTCCGGTTGCTGCAAAGCGAGAAGTTGGCCTAAAGCCAGTGGATATGGGGAAACCGGCCATTTGAATTCGGTTTGCAAGGCTGCTGGCAATGCCCCTAAATGGATAATTCCTCCTCCACTTTTAATAGCCTGATCAAGCTTTTGCCAAAACGATTCCAACTTAATCAAATTAACACTGTGCTCAAGCTTTTGGGAGTTCTTCTTGACTATTTGCCGTACACGCTCTCTTGTGATGCCAAAATATTGACCTCGTTCTTCGAGAGTTGGGATATTGCCGGTTTGAAAACAAAATCTTTTCTTGGATAACTCCTGATCTCGTTTATTTTTCAAACATTGCTCAACAAAACTTGAAATCATATTTTCATAGCTTGCGTAATCAATGAAAGCCGATTTATTCACAAGATTGTCGGGTGAATAATATCCGGTCAGGCAAAGGGAACGAACTATATCCTTAAGTTCATTCAGACTTTTTTTACCAAAATTTTTCCAAGTTAAAAACTCAGATCCCGGTATAAACAGAATTTCTCCAATTGTTTTTACACCTTTAGTTCTAAGCACATGAGAGGTTCGAGTGGACAAAAGAATATCGATGAATTTGGTAGATGAATGAAAGTCGGGATGTAAATCTTCTGCGGTTAACCCCTCAAGTTTTGTTGAAGAAAAAATGGGAAGAATTGAAAGAGAATTCTCTGTGGGAGGATTCTCCAATTGTTCCTTAATTGTTGGTGGAGGTATGAAATTCCCTTCAGGTTTAATGATCTCAAAAAATTCTAAAATTTCATGAGCAGTCTTTCTTCCGCAATTTTTAAAATCAAATAAAGTTTTTTCATTAAGAGAATAACAGTCTTCTACTGAATGAAAATTTTGCAAAATAACGTTAGTAGCCCTTACCGATAATTTTGTATTCTTTATAAATTGAACTAATTCAAAACGTTTGGATTCCTTTGAATCTGCCAATTTTTCTTCATTTAAAGTTGAATGATCCGTTGATTTAGAGCCTGAATCATCGGACAAGGGATTTGTGCAATACCCCTCCTCAAATTTCGGAGAACAGGACTCTTTAATTTCAGGGGGTGGTTCAGGAGTTTGTTCATAAAAAACAATATTCGGTGAAATTTTTTGATAATAGTCATCTATGGCTTTACGAAGGGTAATGAGCATCAAAATTTTCACATTATTATTGGATAATTCTTTAGCTAAATTATTTTTTAGGCTAAGTCGACCGTATGAAATCTCTTTAAAGAATCTCGAATCGAGAAGGCCATCAGAAGCAGATTTACAAGCTATATCCTTTATTTCATTTTTTGTTAGTTCGTTAACTCGATTCACAACAGCAGTCTTTATTTCCATAACCAAATTATTTTTATATCGGGACAAATAAAAATTATAGAACATCTCATTCAGCTTGGGTATGTAAATTGAAAAATCTTCTTCCATACTTCGAATAAAAACAAATGTCATAACCAGCATATAGGAAGTATAATTTCTACTTACCAGATACTGGGCTAATTCTCTTACCGAAATGGGCAAAAGATCAATAAGCTCTTTGCAAGACATTTGCTGTAAGTTTTTCGGCAGATCATAAGACCCATCTCCAGTAGTTTTAAACCTCGACCCGGCATCGGACAGGACTGCGGGAATATTTTTAGATGTAAATTCTCCTTCCAGGCGCTGAAAAATATCAGACCTTCGTTGTGAAGTTGTAACTGAATCATTAGACAAAACCTCAGTGCCAGAATTCTCTTTAGATCTTGGAGGATTGGATTTTTGAATTTCGAGTGGTGCTTCCGGCGTTTGTTTATAAGAAACCATCTTCGACGAAATTTTTTGATAATATTCATCTATGGCTTTAAGAAGGATTATGAGCATTACCTCACGGATCAAGTCGGTACCCAATTCAATGGCAAGGTTATTCTTAATGCATAGTTTACTGCTTTCCCGAGAAAATGGTTGGAAAAAATCAGAAATCAGAAAATCAGAAAGAGGCTCATCAGCATAGGTCATATTATTGATTTCACCTTCTGTCAGTTTTCCAATACGGCTTATTTTAAGGATATTGGCCTCAACTATTTGCCCTTTCTTATGACGGGAAAGATAAAAATTATAAAATAAATTCTTTAGTTTAAAAAGATAAATACTACCACGTTCATCCATACTGCGAATAAAAACATATGCCATTACGAGCTTGTAAGAGTTATTATTGTTGACGATCAGATATCGAGCAAACTCAACCACCGGTTCTGGTAAAAGTGGGATAAACTCAGCGAAAGACCTTTGATTCCATCTTTGCGACAGATCATAAAATCCCCCTCCGATACTTTTAAACATAGTCACAGCAGACAGGGCTGCGGATATATCTTTAAGTGCAAATTTCCCTGCCAGGTGCTGAAAAATAGAATACCTTCGTTGTGGTAAACCTTTTTCATCAATAAATTCATCAATAGCGCTTAAGACGATATCTTCTTTAGAGTTGTTCCCTTTTTGTATTAATCCGATTGAATCAGTTTTGAGCTGTCCCCCTTCGCCAAGCTCTGCACTTTTCCGCTTTAACATATCCTGAAAACATTGGAGTTCGTCTATCGTTTCTTTGAAACCTTTTTCAGTATAATAAAGATTTTTAACATTTATATTGAGAAATTGAGAATAATCATTGATATCATTAATTAGTAAAGCATTTTGAGCTTTTTCTGAAAGGTCATAGTCCTTTATGCTTTTTTCAAAAGCCTGAATATCCATTATTTTATTCTTTATATCTTCTTTCAGCTTTGTAATAAATATGCTTAAATGTTTATATTTCAGTAAGGCACAAGTTCATAAATAAATCACCCATGCAATTGGACAGCGTTTCTATTGACCGCAGGCATTTTGGATTACCTAATTTTATGCTGGGTGATTTTAATTTGAAACCCAGCCTAATCCCCCATGCTCTGACTGGCATAACAAAACATGAAAGATAATGGTCAAAACTACGATCGGTATGACCATTTATAACACTTTAAAATTAAAGCATTTCAAAGTTCTTTTATATAAAAAAGTGAAATGCACAGTAGCAATTTCTATGTTGGTTTACTGATATTATAAAAAAGAATCAATAACAATGTTTTTTTATTTAAAAAATAGATTTCACCACCTTATTAAGGTCTCGATATCTGCCATATCAACAACAAAAAAGGACCTTTCTATGTGTCATGTTGATTTTAATGGCAACCAAACAAACAAAGATTATTGTAACCCACACCTACTATATTCTTGTCCTGATCTGAGCTCACATTACGGTAAATATCCAGATAGCTGTAAATAGATCGTCAAACTCAATTATATTTTTGTTACGTCAAGTTAGAAATAAAAAAAACTATTCTGAAAATTCTCAATTCAATGAGTACCCCTTAAATTTTGATTGACCCAAAGGTTATGATTTCTTGCAACTGTCCAGAAGATTTCCCGGCCAAATTGCCACTTCTGTATTTTTTTGATATTCTTTACAATAACTCGTGGCAAAATGTTGCCACGGTCATAAAAACCGTCAAAAAGGGAGGACATCATGAAAATTTCAAAAGCATTAAACCACTTCTTCAACTATCAAAAATTAAACGTTAAAAAAAAATACGATCCGGAATTATGAATTTATTCTGACCAGATTTCAGACCCATTTCGGAGATATCGAACTTTCAGTTATAAATTCTGACGACATTCTGGAATTTATGACCAAGGTCTCAGGAAGCTCGAAACAAAACACCAAAAAATTAAGATTTACACTTCTCACAGCCTTTTTCAACTACATAAAAAATT
>Ga0180007_10002926_pt1 | contig 19700 bp, 21 predicted proteins | sample MM_PC_MetaG_FD_121122 | JGI IMG/M metagenome (GOLD analysis project Ga0180007, IMG submission 121122) | Groundwater microbial communities from the Aspo Hard Rock Laboratory (HRL) deep subsurface site, Sweden - MM_PC_MetaG | ecosystem: Environmental > Aquatic > Deep subsurface > Groundwater... | reverse complement strand
CATGTCAGGCTTTGGCATTGATGTCACGCAATTGATGATATCTTCCGGATGGGCAGCCCCAAAGGCTGAAAATAAAAACTTATCCAATAAAGATGCCTTAAGCTGGGTGAGTGGCCTAATCCTGCTTGCCTGAAAGTCATAAGTCAATAAAGGGGTGTCACCAGTTCGGCACCTGTGCTGTGTTTTTAAAATGGTATTTGCATGGAAAAGGAAGATCCCAAGCCCAATGTTCGAACCATTAAAAAGAGGAGTCAGTATGGGAAAATTAAAAGAAGTGGAAAAGGCCGAAATCACGATACTGGTTGATAATTATTCCGATCTTTTCCTTTCTGATACACATGTGATCAAGCGGATGAAAGTTTTGCCTCCCGGTGCCCCCATGTCAGAGCCTGGATTATCGTACCTCCTTAAACTGCATTCAGGTTCGGAAACACATACCTTGCTCTTTGATACAGGGATTTCCGGATATTGTCTTCTTCATAATGCCAAAATGCTTGTGTCCAGCAAGGCGGTTTTGATGGGAGAGGTAAGTGCAAGATTTGAGGATGTAGAAGCCGTCATTTTGAGTCATGGCCATTTTGACCATTGCGGCGGTTTGCCGGAAGTTTTAAATGCGGTCAACAAAACCCTGCCCGTGTTCCTGCATGCAGGTGCATTTGTTCCCCGGCGTGTTGAGGTTATGCCTGAATTCAAAGTTGATCTGCCTGGGATGGATGAGAAAATGCTTCTAAAAGCAGGCGCCGATTTGAAAAAAATAGAGGGTCCGACAACCATTGCTGGCGGGCTTATATTGTTATCCGGAAATGTAAAAAGACAAACTGACTTTGAAAAGGGTATGCCTGGCGCAGAAGCAAAAATTGGCGATGGGTGGATACCGGATCCATTTCACGATGATCAAGGCATCGCCATCAATGTAAAAGGGAAAGGTCTGGTCGTGATTGGCGGATGCTCCCATGCTGGAATCATTAACACAATCAAACATATCCAACAGGAATCTGAAATCAACGATGTCCATGCTGTTATGGGCGGATTTCATCTTTCAGGAGAAAACGAGAAGCTTATGGATCCCACAATAAATCAAATGAAAGCAATTGATCCGGATTATATCATCCCCATGCATTGTACCGGATGGAAAGCAATAAACCGGTTTGCCCAAGAAATGCCTGATAACTTCATATTGAACAGTGTGGGGACGACCTATATATTTCAATAGTCTGGTTGATGCCTGCCTGGGCCGATCCTGAATCCGACGCTTGGCCTCTTGTCCTTGAATTTAAAGGCCGTACGTTGAATGGATCCAAGGTAAAGGGCACGGATTTTTGATGGCAGTTTTCAAAAGGGGCGACCGGGACAGGGTTTTTCTTATTTTTGTCCGTTTTATCTTGGTTTTTTCGATCATTTTTTCGCCAAGGGATTTGATTTTAAGGCCATAGGGGGCAGAAAAAAGCGGCTGAAACCCGAAGGTGTCAACCGCTTTTTTTTAAAAGAGGGTTTATGGGGGAAAACGGGGGTGGTAATTCGCCGGCTAGATTCCCAGATATGCTTTTTTTATATTTTCGTTGGACAAGAGATTCTCACCGGTATCGGTCATGGTGATCACCCCGTTTTCCATGACATATCCCCTGTGGGCTGCCTTGAGGGCAAGATTGGCATTCTGCTCCACAATAAAGATGGTGGTATTCTGTTCTTCGTTGATTTTTTTAATTATGCTGAAGATCTGTTTGATAATGATGGGGGCAAGACCCAGGGAGGGTTCATCCAAAAGCAGCACCTTGGGTCTGCACATGAGCGCCCTGGAAATGGCCAGCATCTGCTGCTCGCCGCCGCTAAGCGTTCCCCCTGCCTGGTTTCTCCGGTTGGCAAGGATGGGAAACAACCCATAGACATAGTCCATGTCCGATTTTATTTGGTCGGTATCGTTGCGCAGGAAGGCACCCATATCCAGATTTTCCGCAACGGTCAGGTAGGGGAAAATTCTGCGGCCTTCTGGCACCTGGCAGATGCCCAGTTTAACGATCTCATCCGCAGGCAGATGGGTGATATCTTTTCCCTTGAACTCAATGCTGCCCCGTTTGGCCGGCACCACCCCGGAAGTGGTCATCAGGGTAGTTGATTTCCCGGCCCCATTGGCGCCGATCAGGGAGATGACCTCTCCTTCGGTCACCTCGATGTTGATGCCTTTGAGGGCATGGATATTTCCATAATAGGTATGTACATCTTTTAATTTAAGCATCTTCAGAATCATCTCCCAGATAGGCTTTGATAACTTCCGGATTTGATTTGACCTCTTTTGGCGTTCCTTCGGCAATTTTTTTGCCATAATCCACCACATGTATCCGGTCGGAAAGACTCATGACCAGCTTCATGTCATGTTCAATCAGTAGAATAGACAGGTCTTCATTGTCTCTCAGCCAGATGATCAGATCGTCCAGCTCTTTTGTCTCCTGGGGATTCATGCCGGCAGCCGGCTCATCCAGCAGCAGGAGAAAGGGGTCCGTGGCAAGGGCCCGGGCAATTTCAAGACGTCGCTGGGCCCCATAGGGCAGGTTGACCGCCATTTCATTAACATATTTTTCCAGGCCTATTTTTTCCAGGATTTCATAACTGGCATAGATTGCCCGTTTTTCTTCAGCCTTCTGGCCGGCCGGCCGCATCATGGCTCCGAAAATGCCCGCGTTCATCCTGCAATGCCGCCCGATCATCACGTTTTCCAGAACCGTCATGCCCTGGAACAGCCGGATGTTCTGGAAGGTTCTGGCAAGACCTCTTTCGGTCACCTGGTTGGGTTTGAGCCCCTTGAGCGTCCGGGAGGATTTGCCGGGAGGCGTGATGGTGACCTCTCCTTTTGAGGGTTCGTAAATGCCGGTGATACAATTGAAAAATGTTGTTTTCCCCGCACCATTGGGGCCGATGAGCGCTGCGATCTGTCCTTTTTCAATGGCAATATTGACATTGTCCAGGGCTTTAAGTCCCCCAAAGGTCATGGTGAGGTTTTTTACATTGAGTATGGGTTCCATAAATTTATTCTTCTGCTTTTTTAAATTTATATGTTTTACGTACGCTCTTGATCAGCCCGTCGGGTTTAAATACCATGACAATGACCTGGAGTGCCCCGAAGACCAGCATTCTGTATTCGGCGACCGCCCGCAGGTATTCCGGAAGCAAAATAAGCACCAGGGCTCCGGCAATGACCCCGATGGCCGATCCCATACCGCCGATGACCACCACGCACAAAATGGTGATGGATTCCCAGATGGTAAAGGACATGGGGTTGATGTAGGAGGTTTTGGCCGCAAAGACCACTCCGCCGATGCTGGCCCAGGTGGCTCCCAGGGCAAAGGCGGTCAGCTTTGTTTTTACCTTGTCGATTCCCATGGCCTGGCAGGCGACTTCATCGTCCCGCAGGGCGATCCATGCCCGCCCGAGCCGCGAATTTTCCAGTCTGCCCACAAAAAAGATGGTCATGAGCACCAGGGCGATCACAATAAAATAGATATAAATAACAGTGCCATGCTGACCCAGGTCAATGCCGAAGAAATTGGGGGCTGGGATATTGGAGATCCCCCGGGGACCATTGGAAAAATCATTCCAGTTTTCCATGATGATCCGGATGATTTCACCAAATCCCAGGGTGACGATGGCCAGGTAATCCCCCCGAAGTCTTAAGACCGGGTACCCCAGAAGGGTGCCGAACATAAATCCCAGGACTGCAGAAATGGGAAGTGCCACCCAGAAACTGACCCCGAAATGCAGGTTCAACAGGGCATAGGCATAGGCGCCCACGCAGTAAAAAGCCACATATCCCAGGTCCAGGAGTCCTGCAAGCCCCACAACAATGTTTAAGCCCAGGCCCAGCATCACATAAACAAGAGCGGATATCATGATACTGGTATGGTACATGGGGAAAACAAAGGGATAGATCAGGAAAAAGAGGGCCAGGACCAGCAGGAAAGGTATCCGGAACCGATCGTTTTGAAGGAGCCTGTGAACCAAGGGAATATCATCCGAGGTCTCGGTTTTTTGTTTGGTTTCTTTGAGAGTAAGAAAATAATTCCATGTCAGGGAGGCGAAAAAAGTACCGATACCGATCCAGAAAAGATAACTCCACCTGAAAATGACAACCTGCTTTATGGTGTTGACTTTTATGACCATGATGGGAAAGGTCAGCACCATAAACCACAATGCCACGAAAAATGCCTGTTTGATTTCTTTTTTTGTAACCATAATTTTCTTTTTCAAATAATGAGGTTAAACTTTTTGGGCTTCGTGTTTGCCAAGTATGCCTGAGGGTCTGAAGATCAGAATAATAACAAGAATGGAAAAGGCAAAGACATCCTCATACTCGCTCCAGAAATAGCCGGTAAAAAAGCTTTCGGAAATCCCCAGAACAAGGCTGCCAAGCACGGCACCCGGTATTGACCCAATTCCGCCGAGCACTGCTGCGATAAAGGCTTTGAGTCCGGCAAGGAATCCAATAAAAAAGTTTATCTGGCCCACGTGGCAGGCGATTAAAACCCCCCCAATGGCAGCCGTGGCGGATCCGACCACAAAGGTGGTGGAAATGACGCCGTTAACATTGATACCCAAAAGGGCTGCCATGACTTTGTCCTGGGCCGTAGCCCGCATGGCCTTACCGATACGGGTAAATTTGATGAGTAGCCCAAGAAGGACCATGACAATCACGGTGGTGACAATGATGGTCAGTTCCACAGAGGACATAATGTGTGCATAGGGTTCCCAGAATGCAAAATCAGGAATCAGACTTTTAAAGGGCATAAATTCAGGTGTCTGGGCAAGCATGACATAGTTCTGGAGGAAAAGGCTCATCCCAATGGCAGAAATCAGGGCAGAGAGTCTGGGCGCATTCCTCAGAGGCTTGTATGCAATTTTTTCAACGGTAAATCCATAGGCGCAGGAGTAAACAACGGCAAAAACAACGGCAAGGATGGCAATCACCGCCGCATTCCATCCCCAGAGCCCCAGGACGCTGGCCACGATCAGTGCGGTCATGGCACCGATCATATAGATTTCACCGTGGGCAAAGTTGATCAATTGGATAATCCCGTATACCATGGTATATCCAAGGGCGATCAAGGCGTAAATGCTGCCCCGCGTGAGGCCCCCCAAAAGCAGTTCCAAAAAATAGACAGGGTCTGAAACCACTTCCCTGATACCCAAAAATCCCAGTACCCCGGTGATAGCCACCCCTATAGTTATATTAATCCAACGCATGTTAATTAATTTAAGACTCCTAAACTTTGTTAAATTAAAGTAAACCTAATACTGACAAAAACAGGAGCCGTAATTGAATGAATTACGCTCCTGTTTTGTTTCAACATCAGCAATTAATTAACTTGTTTGTATTTTCCATCCATAACTTTGTAAACTGAGAAACCAGCCCCGATAACATCCCCGTTTTTATCAAACCCGATGGGGCCCAGGGGGGAATCGATTTTGAGTTCGTACATGGCGGCCTTCATCTTGTCAAAATCAACTGAACCGGCTTTCTCAGCTGCCATGGCAAGGGCCTGGACACAGGCATACCCATTGTAAAAGAAGGTTCCGGGATCTTCTCCGTATTTTTTCTGGTGTTTGGCTGCAAGTTCCTGGTACAGGGGGTTGGAAGAGGTATCATTGGGGCCGGTTGCATAAACGCCTTCGGAATATTTGCCGGCCAGGGTGGTGAAGTTGTCACCGATGATGCCGTCACCGCCAAAGAAAATGGTATCCACCCGTTTCTTTTTCAACAGCTGGACAATTTTGGAGGCATCTGAATGATAGCCGCCCCACATGGTGACTTGGGCTTCGGATCTTTTGATTTTCTGAACAATGGCGGAAAAGTCGACAGCGCCTGTTGTAACCCCTTCAAACAATACGATTTCAATGCCGCCCAGTTTTTCAAATGCCGCCTGGGCAAGTTCCATCTGGCCTTTTCCATAATCGCCCTTGTCATGGATCAGGGCAACTTTTTTGACTTTGAGGTCGTTTTTAACAAAATTGGTCATGAGGGTTGCCTGGGCACCGTCATAGGCAATGGTTCTGAAAAAATTGGGGTGTTCACCCTTGAGGGTCAGGTCATCATTGGTGGAGGCCGGGGAGACAACCAGAAGATTGGCATCTTTATAAATTTTGTTTGCTGCGATGGTGCATCCGGAACATACATGGCCGACAATCATCTGGGCACCGTCGGAAACCAGTTTGGTTGCCATGTTGACAGCAACTTCGGGTTTACACACATCGTCACCAATTAAAAGTTCCAGTTGCTTACCAAGGACGCCGCCTTTGGCGTTGATGTCTTCTATGGCGATTTCAATGCCGCGTACGGAAGAGATTCCATAGGGTGCCAGGTCACCGGAGATAACTCCGCCAGAACCGATTTTGATGGTATCACCGGCAAAACCGGGTACTGCAAACACAGCCATTGCCAGTGCCGCAATTGCCAACGCTTTGAAAATAGATTTCATCTCTTACTCCCCTTTGGTTAAATTGATTTAATAGTACAGCATAACTACAATTTTAATTGTGAGTGTTGCAAATATAAAGAAGAAGGGTGGTTATAGTCAAGTAAAAAAAGGCCTTGGGTTATAAAAAAAGAAAGAGACATGGCGCAAATCCCAGTAAAATTGGACGCTTGTCTTGTATATACAAGTATAATCAATTCAGTTGTTTCCGGTGGCCGCCTAGGGCGTCACCCGTTCAAAATGGCAGGTGAAATGGCGTAGATATTGAGGCTGATAGGTGATTTTATAGCCGGGGATTTCGTTTTTCATTGTCCAGACCTCTCCTATGACCTCTATCAGGTAATCAAAATGGCTCTGGGTATAGACCCGCCGGGGAAAGGCAAGGCGGACCAGTTCAAGGGGGGAGGGCAATTCTTTTTTGTTTTCATCAAAGCTGCCGAACATGACACTGCCAAGTTCCACTCCCCTGACCCCGCCTTCGATGTAAAGGGCATTGATCACGCCGATGCCCGGGTATTGTAATGCAGGAATGTGGGGAAGCATTTTTCTGGCATCCAGAAAAACGGCATGGCCGCCGGCCGGCCGGACTATGGGAATGCCCATCTTAATGAGGCTTTGACTCAAATATCGGACCGTTGCCTGGCGGTAGACCTGGTAATCATACTCAAGGGCTTCCATCAACCCAACCGCAATGGCTTCAAGATCCCTTCCCGCAAGCCCGCCATAGGTGGGAAATCCCTCCCGCATGATCAGAAGATTGGTGAACTTTTGCGCCCAGGTATCGTCATTGCAGATGAGAAAGCCTCCGATATTGGCAAGCCCATCTTTTTTGCAGCTCATGGTGGCGGCATCGGCATGGGAAAACATTTCCCGGGCAATCTCCAGCAAAGACTTTCCCTGATACCCTTTTTCCCGTTCGTGGATAAAATATGAATTTTCGGCAAACCGGCAGGCATCAATGACCAGGGGTATCCCCTGCTGTTTTAATACCTTTTTGACAGCCCGGATATTGGCCATTGAAACGGGCTGTCCTCCGCCGGTGTTGTTGGTGACCGTGATCATGCAAAAAGGGATATTTTCTTTTCCGTGTTCGGCAATGCAAGCCTTGAGTTTTTCAATATCCATGTTCCCCTTGAAGGGTGATTCATCTGCTGTGTCCGCCCCTTCCGCACACAGGAGGTTGGCAGCAATTCCACCCACAAATTCAATGTTGGCCCGGGTGGTATCAAAATGGGAATTGTTCGGGATAACCTGGCCTTTTTTTATAAGGGTCTGGGCAAGAATTCCCTCTGCCGCTCTTCCCTGGTGGGTGGGCAATATGTGTTTGATCCCGGTAATGCTTCGCACCGTCCGTTCAAAATTTTTCCAGGATCTGGAGCCGGCATAGGATTCATCTCCCATCATCATGGCGGCCCATTGCCGGGTGGACATGGCCCCGGTGCCCGAGTCGGTTAGCAGGTCAATGCAGCAGTCTTCTGCATCCAGCAGAAAAACGTTTTCATGGGCTGCGTCTAAAGCTTTGATCCGTTCTTCCCGGGAAATAATCTTAATGGGTTCGGTGGTCTTAATTCTGAAGGGTTCGATAATGGTTTTCATGGAAAGATCCTCTTATTTTTTAGGTTTTTTGGGGGGGTGTATAGAGTGTTCGAACATTTTCATTAGAGCGGTCAGGTTTTGCTTATAGCGGTCTTCATCCATGGTGGGGATGATCTGGTGGCTGCCGATATAAAAGCAATATCGTATCAAAGAGAAAAATTCCACCTGGTCCGGGTCCCGGGTCATAAGGGAAAACATGGTTTTTAAAAAATCCACCCGCCGGGTGTCAATGCGTTCCTGGAACTTTCGGGCAAGGGGATCCCGCAGGGCCCAGGCCCTTACGGCCACTTCCGTTTCCGGGTCCATGGCCTTTTCCGACAAGGTCACAAGGGCATCATTGATGGTTTCCAGGGTTTTTTGCACCTGGCTGTCCCGGATGATGTCACCGGTCTGTTTCTCTTCCCATTGCTCCAGAAGCTTTTGGGAATAATCGTGTCTGTTTTTAAAATGATGGTAAAAAGCGCCCTTGGTTTTGCCCATTGCCCGGGTCAGGTTTTCAATGGTCAAACCGGCAGCGCCTGCTGTCTTGAGAAGTTTGAATCCTTGATCAAACCAGGGGGTTTTGTCTGTTTTTTTCATGGAAGTTCCTAAAGCTTATAACCATACCCTATGGTATGGTTTTTATCACTTTCTCTTCGCCTGGGCAAGGAAAAATATTGAGGTTTTGTTTTAAAAAGTGTATGAAATTGAGGTTTATTGTAAAAAATGACAAATAGTCGTTAAAAACATAAAAATAGGGAAGGCATGAATTTTTTTTCTTTTAAATTAAGACAAAAGATACTCGGCGTCATCGTTCTTGTGGTCTGTATCGTCATGATTGTTTCCTGTCTTGTGGTCTCCTATGTCACCTATGACCAGAATGTGGCGGCTACCAATGCCAGTCTTGTGACCGGGGTCAATAATATTAAAAATAAGATGGAAGAGGTCCGGCAGGACCTGTTCAAAAAAATCAATCAGATGGATACTGTGTTCAAGGTGAGTGAAAACGTTAAATTCATCGGTGAGTTTAAAAAGGACTATGACCTGGGCATGACCGAATCTGCTTTTTTCGATCTTGCCAATGCATTGTTTGCAACAGCCTCGGCAAATAATCTAAAGAGATTGGCGGTCTATGATGCCGCAGGAGAATTGGTCGCCTTTGCAGAGCAAAAAAAGGACGGCACATTTTTGGCAGGGTATTACTATGTAAATCCGGAGAAAATGTTTAAATTTGTTCGGATCAATGGGACCCAGGATTTAAAAAAGAGTCGGTGGGAAACAGCTCCCCAGCTCCCGGATCTTGAAAGCAGGATTACTGAACCTCCCACGACTGCAACGCTTCCTGAAGGCAATCTGGGACACCTGGGAGGGCACCTGGCATTGTCCATTTCAGTGCCTGTAATGGTGGATGACTACAACAAAAAAACCCAGCAGATGGAGCCCAGGTCTTTTGGGGGTGTGGTTCTGTCAAAATTGCTGGACAAGGCATTTGCAGACCAGATGGTGGAACTGACCGGTATGCATGTCAATATTTTTGCAAAAGAAACCTTGGCAGCGGGAAGTTTGCCCTCTTATTCCGTCCTTGATAAGGACACGTTTTCACCCACAGCCGGTGCTGACTGGACCCTGGAACAGCAAAGGGCGGTCCCCGGAGTCCTAGAGGTGGAGAAGATCAAATATTTCCAGGGCCTGCTGCCCGTTTATTCGGACAAGAGCCTTGCCGGTGCCATTGCCCTGCTGACCTCCAATAAAATTGTGAAGGACAATACCCTGCAGCTGGTGTATACGATGGTAATCGTTTATCTTTGCTGTATTGTGCTGATTATTCCAGTGGCCTTGTTTTTTTCCGGAACCATGGTGAAATCCATTCTGAGGGTCACTTCCAGTCTGAAAGATGCGGCCCAAGGGGAGGGAGACTTGACCAAACGCATCCCCATCACATCCAGGGATGAGATAGGAGCGCTTTCCCATTGGTTTAATGTTTTTATCGAAAAACTTCAGATCATGATCCAGGACATTTCCCAGAGCTCTCAGGTTCTGTCCCATGCTGTTGGAGTGACCAGGGACGCCTCCCGGGAGATATCGGACAATTCAGACCAGATGCTGGATACCACAAAGCGGGTCACCCAGGCCACGACGGAAATGAGTTCACAAATATCGGCCATTTCCCATGTGGTGGGCCAGTCTTCGGACAACCTGGACATTGTGGCCTCTGCCACAGAAGAGATGACGGCCACCATCAACGAGATTGCCAAGAATGCCGAAGCCGCCCGTGCAATGAGTGTGGAAACCCATCAAATGATTGAAGCCGCCTCGGTAAAAGTGAATCAGCTGGGCAGGGAGGCAAAACAGATTGACGGTTTCACATCCACCATTAATGAGATTTCCGAACAGACCAACCTTCTGGCCCTGAACGCCACCATTGAGGCGGCCCGGGCCGGGGAGGCCGGAAAAGGATTTGCCGTTGTCGCAGGGGAGATAAAGGAATTGGCCCGGCAAACGGCAATGGCCACCCAGGACATTAAAAATAAAATTGATACGATCCTGGGCTCATCAGGTGACACCATGGATGAGATGGCCGGTATTTTGAAAAAATTCGGTGATATGAACGATGTGGTCAACGAAATTGCTTCGGCCATTGAAGAACAATCTGCCACGACCAAGGAGATTGCAGACAATACCGCCACCGTTGCCTCTGGCATCTCGGATGTGAACACCCGTATTTCGGAGTTTGACACCCTGACCACCGACATCGCAAATCAGATGGAAAAAATGAACCGGGCCAGTGTAAAAATGTCTGAAAATTGCAACCACATTAATGGGGATACCGAAGAGATGGGAACCCAGACAGATAAGTTGGATACCTTGATCAACCGGTTCGTCATCAAATAAAGGATACCTATTTTGAATACCCAGGAAAAACTTGTTCTGCTAAGAGAAAAAATGGCCAACCGGCATATCGCAGCTTTCGTGGTCACAACGGCAGATCCCCATCAGAGTGAATATATGGCAGACCACTGGCAGGCAAGACGCTGGCTGACAGGGTTTACGGGGTCTGCAGGCGTGGCGGTTGTGACAAAAGACAAGGCCATTCTCTGGACAGACTTCCGGTATTGGCTCCAGGCCGCTTCCCAGATAAAGGGATCCTCCTTTGAGCTGTTCAGACAGGGGGAGGCAAATGTTCCGGAGTTTGATGTCTGGCTTTCCCAAACCCTTTCAGAAAAAGATACCATTGCCATGGACGGCCATGTGGTCTCTGCTGCAAATGTGGAAAAATATAAACGCAGGTTTGAACAAAAAGGGATGGCCCTTGTCGCGGACGTGGATTTTATTTCCGATATCTGGGCAGATCGCCCCCCCATGCCGGTTTCCAGGGCCTGGATTCTGTCCGATATCTATGCCGGACGGACACGGGCCCAAAAACTTACCCAGATCAGGGAGGTCATGGCAAAAACCGGTGCCGATACCCATTTGATAACCACCCTGGACGACATTGCCTGGACCTTTAATCTCAGGGGGGAGGACGTCTGCAACACGCCCGTGAACCTGGCTTTTGCCCTGGTCACCCGTGATCGGGCAATGGTCTTTATCCATCCGGATAAGGTGGATGCGCCCCTTGCCGCCCAATTTGAGCAGGACAGGATAGATTTCTACCCCTATGGGCAATTGAAACAGACGCTGGGCAGTCTGGCCAAAGGGACCAGGATTCTTCTGGATCCCAATACGGTCAGTTATGCCTTTGTTCAGGCGATTAACCCGGAAACCAGGATCATTGAACAGATAAATCCTGCTGCAGAACTTAAAGCAATTAAAAATGAGATAGAGATCGGTCATATGCGGCAGACGTCGGTTAAAGACGGGGTTGCCATGGTCAATTTTTTGTATTGGCTTGAAAACAGAACCGACGATACGCCTGCTTCTGAAATGAGTGCCGCCAGAACTCTTTTTGAATTCCGCAGGGTGCAGCCTGATTTTTTCAGCAATAGTTTTAATCCCATCATGGCCTGCCGGGAGCACTCGGCCATGTGTCATTATTCAGCAACGCCCGAAAGTGATGCCCTCCTTGGAAACCAGGGTATGTTCCTCACGGATTCCGGGGGCAATTATCTGACCGGCACGACGGATATCACCCGGACCGTCAACCTTGGTGTTCCCACCCAACAGGAAATCCATGATTATACACTGGTGCTCAAGGGGCATATTGCCGTGGCCACAGCCCTTTTTCCCATGGGAACCAAGGGGTTTCAAATAGACACCCTGTCCCGTCAGTTCCTCTGGAAAGAAGGCATGAATTTCGGCCATGGCACAGGCCATGGTGTGGGATTTTTTCTTTGTGTCCATGAGGGACCTGCACGGATCAGCCCCCATCCCGTGGATGTGGAATTGAAAAAGGGAATGCTCTTGACCAATGAACCCGGGCTTTACCGGGAAGGGCACTACGGCATCCGCCTTGAAAACATGATTTTGGTGGACGAGGCCCACAAAACCCAATTTGGCCAGTTCATGGGCTTCGAGAACATGACCCTCTGCCATTTTGAAACCAGCCTTGTGGACAGAACGCTGCTTTCCCATTTTGAAACCCGCTATCTGAATACCTATCATCAGCAGGTGTATGAACGCTTAAGCCCGGGCCTTGAGCCCCAGGTTGCGGCATGGCTCAAACAGAAAACAGATCCTCTCTAACCCTTCTTGGAGCCTTGCCCTGAACCCTATTGACTTGTAATGGTAAATCCCTGGTTTTTGAGCAGGGCCAAAAGGCCCTGTTCTCCAGCCAGATGCCCCGCACCCACCAGAATAAACTCAACCTGGGGTGTGGCCGCCAATTGCCTTATCCCGGGCATCCACTTCTGGTTTCTTGCGACAAAAACAGAGTGGTAAAGTTGGGGTAAATCATGTTTCAGCGGCCCAAGTATGGCCCTGTCAAGGCCCGGGCCATCCCCTTTTTTCCATGCGGCTTTGATGACAGGCAGTAAAACTGGCAGGCGTTTTAAGTCCTCGATAATATAGGAAATCAATGCATCTTCATTTCCGGTGCCCATCTTTTCAAACAAAGCGATCTGTTCTTCAGGACTTTCAAGGTAGCCCATTTTTTTTTTATCCCTGGTCGCTTTGGAGAAAAAGAATTCATCCACTCCGGTTCCGGCCGCTCCCAGTTTCTTTGCCTCGATCATTGTCAGGGAGATCAGGACCAGGCCGGGTTTAAAACGCTCCATGGCTTCAACCGCTATTCCCCGGTCTGCCGCAAAAATATTCAAGGCCTGGAAGGTGTCAGGTGTCAGCAGTTTTTTCAGGGTCCGGTTGTCCGCATAGACCAATTTCTCCATAAAGGTTTTTGTGAATGCGGGGTCACGGCTTTTTTCAATGTCTGTCTCAAAGATCAGGACATCTGATTTGCCATAGGCGGCATCAAAGGCCGTGGGCAAGGGGTAGTCCGATTCACCGAGAATATGAAGGGTTCCCCCCAGATAAAAGTGGCGGTTTGCCTGGCTTACCTTCCATACAGGAGATCCTGCATGGGCCCCAAAGGCCAGGAGAAAAAAACAGAGGATTCCCATGCACAGGTGTTTGGGTTTCATGTGTTTTCCCTGTCAATCCACTTGTTTACCTGTGGGGGTTCATAGGCTGCAAACCGGTCCAGAAGCCTGATGGGATCTTTTTCGACAATGAGCATGGACCTGTGGGCAGCCATTACAAACCCTTCTGCAACCGTGTGGTCCAGGAAGGCGGACAAATGGTCATAGTAACCGCTGGCATTGAGCAGACCGCAGGGTTTCTTGTGAAACCCCAGCTGGGACCAGGTCAGGATTTCGAACAATTCTTCAACGGTTCCAAGTCCTCCGGGCAGGGCGATAAATCCATGGGAAAGGTCTGCCATCATGGCCTTGCGCTCGTGCATGGAGTTGACGATGACAAGATCGGTCAAGCCGGGATGGGACACTTCCCGGTCCACCAGGGCCTGGGGCATGATGCCGATGACCTCACCGCCCCCCTTTAAAACCGTGTCTGCAATCTCTCCCATGATGCCCACATGGGCCCCTCCATAAACCAGTCCGATTTCCCGCAACAATAATTCCTCTGCCAGAAAACGGGCCGCTGCCACATACTCGGGTCGAAAGCCTTTGCTTGATCCGCAATATACGCATATTTTTTTCATCTGTTCCTATCCAGTCCTTTTCATATTTCACAGCTGATGTGAATATCCCAGAAGGGAATCGGCTTGTCAATATGAATCCCCTCACCCAATGGCGATCCTGGGGTCAGACACCTTTTCTGGTACCGGGGATGCCCATATGAGTCAAAAAAAAGCACCAGCAATGTACTGGAAATATTTTAAAAATAACAGTCCAAAGGTTCTTTAGGAGACCTGACCTAAGGGGTGTGGCATACTTCATGCTAACAATTAGGTCTCAGGCGGTTTTAAGTTCCACCGAGGCATCTTTTTTAACCAAAGTATTACGGGAGGGAAAAATGAAAAAAGTGTTGATTGCGTATACCAGCAGAGCGGGAACCACTGATAAAATGGCTAATTTTCTGGCAGAGGGCGTCAGGATGTCTGGAAATGAGCCCAAGGTTGTCAAAATATCCTCCATCACAAAAGAGACAGATCTGTCCGGGTATGACGGCTATCTTTTTGGCTGTCCCACCTACCATAAAGACATGACCGGCGGAATGAAACAATTTCTTTTTTTGGCTGCGGGTGCCAATTTGACCGGCAAGATCGGAGGGGCCTTTGGATCCCATACCCATAGCGGTGAAGCGGCTCCCATGATTTTTGAAACCATGCAGCATGTGTTTAAAATGGATGTGGTGGATCTTGGCCCCTTGAATCTGACCGAAGTGATGATGGGAACAGATGAAGGGACAAGGGCCTGCCAGCAATATGCCAGAGGGTTGTGCGAAAAGTTTTAGGGACAGAAATCCCCAAAGGCAAAACGGATCCACGACTCTGATCGTCTGGTTCCGGAGAATTCATCCCCCGGCTGCGGCTGATTCAGCATGCATCCGGGGGATTTTTACTTGGTTTGTGCCGGTATTTTTTTTAAACGCGTAATAGGGTTTGCCTGGTATGGGATTTGTGCTATGGTTGGAATACGCAATTTTTTCTGCATTTAGAATGCCCATTATCATCGGCATGGGTTATCCGGGCCTTGTTTGTTGCCCTCAGAAAGCAGTCGGCCCGTGATATCATCCAAGAAATGCGGGAAATATCAATATGAAATGTGGACAAAGAAAACTGGCACGATTCTTGATATCAAGAGTCTTGATAGGTGTTCAAATAGACGTTTGAATCGTTTTTTTATAATCAGTAACCCACCAAACATATATGAGGAGGCAGATCATGGTTAGTTGGATATGTGATAAATGCGGATATAGCCTGGAAGCCGATACACCGCCGGAGAAATGTCCGTCCTGTAAAAAAGAGTGTTCTTTTGTGGATAATTCCTGCTATACCCCGGATTGTGCCGGTAAACCCACTGATCCGAGAATAACCGGTAAAGATTAGGCAGAGGAGAAAAGAAATGGGAAAAAAAAAGAAATACCGAATCACAACATCCTGTCCCCAGTGCGGCTGTGGCGGTGAAGCGGAGATGTCAGAGGAAGAACTGAAAAAAAAATATGGGGATGTGCCCAATATCCATTTGGAATGCCATGAATGCATGATGGTCATGGACGCCAAGGTTGAGGAAGAGAAAAAGAGCGGAGAGGTCTGATGCAAGAGACCGGGATGCAGGGTGCGCGCGCTTGTGTGTCCCGGGCCCTTTGGGGGAAAGGTCAATGGAGCCTCCCTCCCGATAGGCGGATATTTTAATGAAGATGCAACTTTTGTCTGCCGGGGAATATCATGAAAAGACCGGTTATTTTCGTAACCGGATCTCCCCCCACCACCTTGATTTCGATGCCTATCCCCTGGCATTTAAAGCCTATGAAACCCTTGAAAGAATTGGGTTGCCCACAGTTTTTTCCCAACAAGACAGACCGCTATTGACCCTTTTTTCCTCCGGACCGGGCAAAGGCCGTCTGGATATCGCTGCAGTGTCGCACATCCTGTTTTTGGCCTATGGAGTGACCTCGGTAACACGCAGCCGGTCCATTCCGATCCTGAACAGAACCCTTCCGTCAGCAGGCGGGCTTTATCCCTGCCATTTGTATGTGGCAATTTCAGGGATTGAGGGTCTTGAGACAGGTGTGTATTATTTTGATCCAGTTCATTTTTGTCTGTGCCGGCTCCATGGAACTTATGCGCCCCGGGATGTGGATACGGTCTGTTTCATGGTCACGGCATCCTTCTATACCAGTGCATGGAAATACCGGGAACGGGCCTTTCGGTATATGCTTCTGGATGCCGGCCATCTGGTGGAAAATCTGGACCTTGCCCTGGGGCTGTACGATGTGGATCACACCCTTTGCTATGATTTTGAGGATAGGGCCATTTCCGATTTTTTACAACTGGACCCATCCCAGGAGGTGCCCTTGGTGTGTGTATCATCCGGCCGGGACATGAATGTCTCAGCCATGGGACTGGCGGGAAACCCCGGGAAGCCTGCCGATCCCAGTCCAGAGTTTTCTTTCTCAACGGACAGGAAAAGACCGGTTCAGTATGAAATTTTGTCCCAAATCCATTCTTTGGGCAAGATTGTCAAACCGGACAGGCCCTTTCCCCTGCCTGAAATTACACAAAAAAAAGGGTTGGGCCCTGTGGCAGTTCCCATGAAACCACCGCCAATGGAGGGGGGGCAGGGGTTTGTGGATTCTGTGCTCCTCAGAAGATCCCGGCGCAATTTTGTCCAGGAGACACTTCCGGTCAGGACCTGGTCTGCTTTGATGAACACTATTTTTTGTTCTCTTTGTTTTGATGCCAGCCGACCGGCTGCAAGGGCACTGGATTTTCTGAGCATGGGAATGATCTGTCAAAATCTTGAGAACCTGGATGACGGGTGTTATTTTTTTTCTAGAAATCCTTCCAAAATGCAGCTTATGGAAAAGGGGCGATTTGCCCGCGCTTTTGCCGGCATCTGTCTGGACCAGGAATGGATCAAAGCCGCGGGGATTAATTTTTTGTTCATGGCCAACCTTGAAGATCTGGAGAAAGCCTTTGGTGCCAGGGGATACCGGTATGTGATGTTTTATGCCGGCCGGATTGCCCAGCGGATCTATCTTGCAGCCCAGGGCTTAGGGCTTGGGTGTTGCGGTGTCGGCGCCCTCTATGACGGGGAGGCAAAAGCCCTGCTGGGCTTGAACAGGACAAGCGTTCTTTTGTACGCAGTGGCCGCAGGTCCGATAAAAAAAACGCGGGGGCATGAAATTTGAATTACTTGGGATTGGTAATTCTTAGCCGGGTAAACACCGGAAATCGGATGCAAATTAAGGAGAAAAAAATGGCAGAACCAAAGGATATGTATCAGTGTCAAACAACCAATTGCGGCTATATTTATGATCCGGACCGGGGAGACAGGAAGGGTAAAATTCAAAAGGGCACCCGGTTTGAAGACTTGCCCGAAGACTGGAAATGCCCGGTTTGCGGGGCAAGCACCAAAGCATTCAAATCCCTGGGGGAAGGCAACGCTAACAAATAAGGAGGATCCCATGAAGTGGCTTCAGTTCTTGACACCGGTAAAATCGATTGCCTATGAAGAAACCCGGGAGATGATTGCCCGGGCAAAGGCAGATGAGATAACGATTCTGGATGTGCGTCAACCCAATGAATATCAGCAAAGCCATATCCCAGGGGCCACCCTCATCCCCTTGCCGGAACTGACCGACAGGCTTGGAGAACTCGATTCTGAGAAGCCTGTTCTGGTGTATTGAGCCATCGGCGGGCGCAGCCGTGTTGCTGCCCAGATGTTGTCCGGCAAAGGATTTAAACAGGTGTACAATGTGTCCGGCGGAATCAAGGCCTGGAAGGCCAAAACCGCTGTGGGTGTCCAGGACCTTGGCTTGGACCTGTTTTTCGGCATGGAATCTGCTGAAGATATCCTCAAGGTGGCGTACTCCCTTGAGCAGGGGCTCCAGGATTTTTACCTTTCCATGGAAAGAAAAGCAAAAAATCGACGGGTGCGGTCCCTGTTCTCGAAATTATCCGAGATTGAGGTCAAGCATCAATTGTCGATTTTAGCCGCATATGAAACGCTTGTTCCCGGCAAAATCCAACAGGTGGAGTTTGAGGCCACGGTAACCGCAACGGCTATGGAAGGGGGGATGACCACAGACCAGTACCTTGAATTGTTCAGTCCGGATCTTAATTCGGAAAAAGAGGTGATTTCCCTTGCCATGTCCATCGAGGCCCAGGCTCTGGATCTTTATCAGCGGGCAGGGGCAGGTCTGACCCAGGCCGCACCCAGAAAAATCCTGAACGACATTGCCAATGAGGAAAAAGTGCATCTGGCAAGCCTTGGAAAACTTATGGATGAACTATAGGGTTTGATATTGAGGGAGATGGCAGCGTGAGAAAACATTTGATTTTGGTCGGGGGAGGCCATGCCCACATGGTCATCCTGGAAAATATCAGCCGGTTTGTTGAGAAAGGGATCAAGGTTACTGTGATTGCGCCCTCTTTCCACCATTATTATTCGGGAATGGGACCGGGAATCCTGGGCAATACCTATACCCCGGAGCAAATCCGGTTTGATACCCGGCAGGTGGTAATTGGCCAGGGCGGTATTTTTGTAAAGGATTGGGTGGTCCGGATTGATCCGGATAAAAAACAGGTGTTTACCCAATCGGGCCAGCAGTTTGCCTATGATGTGCTCTCTTTTAATGCCGGCAGTTATGTGCCCATGGCATCAGCGTTTGAATCCGGAGAGAATATCTATCCGGTCAAGCCCATTGAACGGCTTATGGAAGCATCGGATAAGCTAAAGAAGCTGTTTTTGGAAAGGGCAGCAACCATCAGTATTGTCGGGGGCGGTCCCTCCTCGGCAGAGGTTGCAGGCAATGTCTGGCAGCTGGCCGGCAAAACAAAGGGAAATCTGCCGAAAATCCGTATCTTTGCCGGGAAAAAATTCATGGCCCGATTTCCCGAGTCCATCCGGCAGCGGATTTTTTCCCTTTTCCATAAAAGGCGGATAGAGATTATCGAAACAGGATATGTGAAAGCTGTGACGCAGAACAACATCACCCTTGAAACCGGCGAACGCTTTGATACGGATTTTGTGTTCATGGCCCTGGGGGTGAAGCCCTCCGCTCTTTTTGAGGCATCGGGTTTGCCGCTGGGGCCGGACAAGGGGCTTCGGGTCAACCCATATCTCCAGAGCGTGTCATACCCTGAACTCTTTGGGGGAGGGGATTGTATTTATTTTGAAAGCAAACCCCTGGACAAGGTGGGGGTCTATGCGGTCCGGCAAAATCCCGTACTGCTCCACAATCTCATGGCGGCTCTGGAGGGCACAGACCTTGAACCCTTTGATCCCGGGCCCGATTATCTGTTGATTTTTAATCTGGGCGGGAAAATAGGGCTTTTGCGGAAAAATAATTTCGTTTTTGGCGGCAGGCTGGCTTTTATGATAAAAGACTATATTGACCAAAAATTTATCCGACGATTCCAGGCCATTGAGAAAAATTAATCATTTTTTGCCTGGGATGCGCCAGGGGAAGGGACCGCATTCATGAAAAAAGGATTTGGATTCAAATTCATGCTTACAGCAGTGGTCCTGATTCTGTTCTGGT
>Ga0180007_10002924_pt1 | contig 19714 bp, 25 predicted proteins | sample MM_PC_MetaG_FD_121122 | JGI IMG/M metagenome (GOLD analysis project Ga0180007, IMG submission 121122) | Groundwater microbial communities from the Aspo Hard Rock Laboratory (HRL) deep subsurface site, Sweden - MM_PC_MetaG | ecosystem: Environmental > Aquatic > Deep subsurface > Groundwater... | reverse complement strand
GTTCAGCCAGCTGCGCATCATCAACCACTGCGGACACCAGCTCTGGGTAAGGATCACCGCCACATGAGCGGCCGATTTGATAATATCGTCAGCGAACTCGCCATGCTGCATGGCATAGTCGCAATCTTGCTTTTCCAGTTTTTTAAGCATACGCTCCCTTGGTGAAAAACACTGCCAAACACCGGTAGAATCCGGTATCAGCAAGTATCATGTGTTTTGGCGGAGTTGTCAAACTGGAGTTTTGGAGGATTCAGGGTGACCAGGGGGAGGCGGGAAAGGGAAAATTGGTTGCTGGCGAGGGCGAACTGGATGCGCGGAGTGGCGGGAGAGGGGAACTGGTTGCTGGTGGGGGCATGGGGGAGATGCAGAGGAATCCAGTTCTTCGATATCAGGAAAAGACTATACAATGAATTTTCTTTCGAAGCGTATTGACTTGCATATGGCGGAAATGGTAATTTGTGACGACGGATACATTCGCGTCCGTCGTATAGTGGCTATTACCCCAGCCTTCCAAGCTGGAGATGTGGGTTCGATTCCCATCGGACGCTTATGTGGTATAAGGAATTACGTCGCATGGCGCGGCGTAATTCCTTAACCGTGTAGTAAATTGTGTAGCTTTTTTTATATTTCTGCCATATAATACTTCCATGCGAGAGCCATTTATTCTCTACCGAAGACCTGATGGGGCCCGTGGTGGCAAGGGTTTTAATGTCGCTTTCTGGGACAAAGATCAAAAAAAGTATATAAGCCGCCGCTCAGTTGCTGCCCTGGTCGATGAAATTCGGGGAACCCTACCCGCCGGCACCAGCCCAATAACCAAAGCCGGAGCCAGACGAATTGTCGAGCTCTGGCTCGAGGATCACAGCCCGGCTCCAGTGCGTGGACAGACTTTAACCCTGCAAGCGTATCTGAAATCATTCTGGGCGGATGAAGGCCAGTATGCCACAAATCTGCGTGCTCGAGGTCGGACGATAAGTCTTGAGTATTTAAGTAACAATCGCCGGAATCTTAACAATCATGTGCTCCCCTGGCTTACACGGCAGGCCAATAATATTGTCCTACAGGATTTTACTGCCGGCCAGCTGGAAGAACTCATCATGCATTTACACAAACATGGAACAGTAAAAACCGGCACACGTGATGGCAAGCAGATCGATACGGGCAAGCTTTTGACGGCCCGGACAATAAATGCAATCCGGCAGGCTGTGTCAGTCCCTCTGGCCGAAGCATTTAGACTTGGTCTGATCCGGGAGAATCCAGCCAGCAAGTCTCCCAAACTGGCTGAGCACAAAACAGAACGAGGTGTGCTTAGCTTAGCTGAAGCCCGGAAGGTTTTAAGCCAGAAATGGGACGACCAACGAGCCTTCGCTGCTTCATTACTGGCAGCCACCACCGGTATGCGCCTGGGAGAAGTCCGGGGCTTAAAGCTCGATGCTATTCACGACGAAGAAGTAGAAATCCGGCAGTCTTGGAGCAATCTGGAAGGTGGCAAAGATCCAAAATGGAGGAGCATCCGGACAGTACCAATCCCTGCACATGTGGCATCAATATTGCGGTCAACCGCTGAAACAAGCCCTTGGGATACCGGGTTTGTGTTCTATTCACTCCGAAGGAGGACAGGTCCGATAGATAACGCGACTATCCAGAAGGGGTTGAAAGCAGCCTTGCTTGCAGCCGGGATACTGTCGGATCGCGGGGTCACCTTCCACTCCTGGCGGCATTTTTACAACTCTCAAATGCGGGATCATATACCTGACCATGCCCTCCGGCAGTTGACTGGTCATAAATCCGAACAAATGACCGACAGATATACACACATTACAGAGGAAACAAGGCTGGCTGCCGGCAAATTAGCCGAGCAGATTCTTGATACTGCAGCCAAAGTATAATCCGATAACATATGTATGAATAGATGCGATGTTAATTGGAAACTATATTAGCCAGTAACACTTTTATGCACCACAACAGTATTTGAATTTTCTGCCACTCCCACAGGGGCATTTTTCATTCCTTCCGATTTTTCGTGTATTACCTAATGAGACGCTACCAAGTGCATCATATCGCTTCATCCCGGCTGTTTCCTGTTCGAGTGTTGAGTTATAACTCCAGGAGTGATCAAGCCTCACAATGTTGCGAATTTCTAACGGTGTAGGTGAGAGACTTATACCAAACCATTGCCGAGCCTGTTGCTTATACTTACGTTTTTCACAGTACCGAGCAAGAAAGATAATTTCATCCTGGATCGGCGCAATTGAATACCGGAAGGTGAGGCCAGTAGAGGCTTCTGGAAAATCGAGTGATAAATCATGCGGGTCACCATCTATAGATGTTCTCCTCCTTATTTCCTCAAGTTTTTCGGACGCGCTTCGTACTGCCTTTTCCGATAGTGATAGCAGAAAACTGCCTAATTCAATCTCATCAGGATTCTGGATTTCAAGTAGACTTTGCACAATCAAACCGATTTCTGTGTCTAGGTTTCGAGTAAGAATTCCACTAGGGGTTGGGTCGCCGGGCCAACCTTCGCGACGCACAATCATCGCCGCATCAAGGTCGCTCGCAATGTCATCGCTTAGCATCATCATGTCTATTTTTGATTCAAGGTGGAGGTTTCTTTTCAAAAAATAGCTTAGTATTGTAAGTTCTTGAGCAGAGACAAACCTTTCATGGTACTCAGCTCGACGATCAAGGTAGGAAAGAAAATACAATGGTTTCGAAAGGAATTCAGTGAGTACATCAAGACAGAAAATGTCGATCACAAGTGGAGGATTGAGTATGTTATCATGTTCAAACTTTAGGAAGTGTCGCACCTGTTGATTTAAAGATGGGTAGTTTTCAGAAAGTATTGGAATAATGAAAACCTTTTCGAACTTGCGTGGAATACTTTCTGAGACACCACCGCGAATACGAATTTTGATTTTCGAATCAACTAAGAACCGATAGCACTCAAGGCCTTGATTGTATGCATCCTGTATTGCAGCTTGAAAATCTATTCGAATTTGCTGGTCACTACCCTTCCTTGATGAAAGTGTAAGCTTCTTGGATTTTGCTTGGAAAATAATGGCCCTATTTCCATATGCTAGTAGTATATCGATCTCTCCAACTATTGTTGACCTGTTAGATAGCAACTCTACATTTAAATATAATTTATCCTTAGGAAAAACTAATCCAAGCCTATCCAGAATGAACTGTTCAGTAAAATCGCCACGATTCTTACCAGCTGGTTCCTTGTATTCCTTATCGGCAATCATCCAGTAGAATGGACTCTCATATACAGACTCAGCAAGTAGGTATCTCAGGAACGATACATATACGCTGTTACTGAGCTTGAGAATAGGCCTTGCATTACAGACATTGAAATCACCTATTTCTTGAAACTGTGCGTTGATGTCGCAAGAATCCACGCAGAAAGAACTAATCACAGCACAAACTGTAGACTCGTTGAGTTTTGTTATAGATGTTAAATCAACGATATTAAAAGAAAAAACCTGCAAGTAAGAAGATGCTTCATTCACACCACTAGGATTAAGTCCAAGCGCATTCACCTTAACCATCGACAGATGATCTATTGCGCGAAAAGTCAATACAGCTTCTGTAATTGTGAACTTTTTATTTTTTTTTAGCCAATCGGAATCATTTGAATAACGCAGTTCTGCCAAGTCATAGTATTGAAAAGGATAGGCAGACTCACCACCGTAGAAGATTCCCTCTTTTAATGAGGCTCCACTCGTAAGAAGTTTCTCAATGCCGCCTCCATCTGGGGCTAGTCCTAGAGCCGTAGAATAGTCTGGGAGCATTGACTCATGAAGCTCAGACAATAGTCTATTACTCTCAGCCTCGTAGTACCTTAAAGTCGAGAAACTTGGCAGAATCTGATCAACAGAGGACTTTAGCATACACCCAAGAAGAACTGAGATTTCAGTACGCAAGAGAACTTCTGGCCTGTATTGAGGATATAGAGTCTCTGCTTCAAATTTTCCTCGAACTGTCAAAAATTGATTTCGAAACGATATTCGGGCAAGTGCGTGGATATAGCCAGGTGATGAACACAAGAGATGCAAGTCAGCGAGTACTTCTGATTCTGTCCGTATCTTTTTTGCGACCCTCATTTTTAAGCCACCATCTTTTTATATGCTTGCCTTACCAATTTAAGGCTAACCCGAGAAGCCTCTTCAAAAAAAGACGAATTAGAATGCTTCTCACCAATCGATGCTATAATAATTATAGTTGTATAAAATAGCCATATACGATCTATATGTTAATTATTAGCTTATCAATATCCTCTAATTGAGTTATGATTTGATTTAAAATAGAAATTTCATCATTTGGATTAATAAGTTGTTGAATTTTTGTTGATTGATGAGCAGCGGCTCCTCGATACCTACCGTAAGACGACAGATTATTTAATAATGTTTGACTAATTTGATTATAATCAATACCGATTGAAATTAAAAGTGGAATAACATCTTGCTCTTTAATTCCATTATTTTTCCTTATATTATTTTCAAACTTACTAAGCACATAATTTATTCTATGCCCAAGGTCATTTCGAGTTGACACATCGGCCAAGCGACATGCTGGCTTAGGGAAACTAGCATTTGAATATGCGATTAAGCTAGCTATACAAGGTGATATAACTCCGCGAGAAACATATTTTTCCTTTTCTATTTTCACCTTTGCTAAAATACAATTTTCAATATAATATTCGATCTCAGCATGTGCTAACAATCGATAAGATAGTATTTTAAATTGAGAGGTTTTTGTTGTAGGATTCAGTTTAACTGTTTCAGTGATAAATGTTCTTCTGAGTCGCTTCTCACAACTCACAAGCTGTTTGTAATGGCTTGACATAACAACTCCTACAACGCATTAATAGCATCAGAAAATAGCTTAAAACGTAAAATTGTTTTCTCACCATCTTTTGTAGAACCACTAGTAGAATCTATAAACGCCTTGTTTTCAGTCATTAATCTCTCAAACATTAACCTAAACTCATCTTTTCTAGGACTAATTTTTTCACGCATGGATTTATCTGATAAATAATAAACCATGATATCAAAAATAGTTCTATTAAAAATATTTGTATATTCACCATTTATAAACTTGGAAAACCTATTTTTTTCGTTAAATATATCAGTTATAAAATTAATACTAATTTCAAGTTCCTTGAGTTGATCAATATATTTCCTTGAATTATCCGCCCAATCTTTATTTATCTTGCTACATGTTGCATCTAAAAAGTCTTTTAATGAGTCTTTATAATCGCTTAAATAATTTTTAAAAGAAAAATAGCGTATAATTAACTCAATATCTCGCATTCTAGAATCTGGCTTTTTTAGTTTTATTATTTGCCATATAGGATTGTTCACTTCAGCATACTTATTAATATATGTTAAAAAATCACCAGGATGCAATGCTTGCCTTAATTCTTGTGGAGACAGCTTGAGACTTCCAGTATTTAGACGTAAAAAAACAGTATACAAAAATTGTTCATTAGGCCAATTTCTAATAACTACAGTTCTGATTGTTTGATTGTCAAATTGATTAATAAAATCAGCTGAAGAGTTTCTTGCTTGCATCTTAGAATAGTTAAAACCATTCAAATTAGTGAGGATTTCTAAATTTTTTAAGAATAATCTATCAAATTCAGTTTCCTCCTCTTCTTTAGCACAAAATTGCATAATCGAAAGCAAGCGTTGCTTACCGTCAATAACCAGATAAGAATTTTTCTTATCTTTGCGTTCTGCGAGAATTATCGGCGGAACTGGAATTCCTAAAATAAGCGATTCTATAAATTTGCTTTTTTTAGATTGATCCCATGCATCTCGTCTCTGAAAATCTGGATTTAAATCAATATTTTTTTTCTTAAGCTGGCTAACAATTGTTTCTGCAGTCCAGTCTGTGCCCCATATAACTGCCTTTGAATAAATTGATGAGTCTTGTTCTCCAAGATCTTCCTCTGTTTCAACACCTTCGTCATCAAGAACCAAGTCGTTAATTGTTTCCATATATTTCTCCTTATAATTTATACCGAATTACAAGTCCAGCATTTACGATTTCGATAATTGTTTTCATAAATAACAATTTCAGCAAATTTTTAATAATTATATTTTATTACATTTCTTTATAAATGTAATAATATCCTCTGTTTTTTCCTTAATATCATAATGCATATCAATATCCACCTTATCAAAAAATGATACAATCTTCTCCGCAAATGCTACTTTATTATGCTCAAAAAGATTCCCTTTACCTGATACTATATTATTAAGATAATCTTTAATATCTTGATATTGGTCTAATGGTATTTCTTCACATAACCCTAAGTATTTACTTAATGCTATAGCAGGGATATAGTTTTCTATCTCCCTGCCTCTAGTCACCCAAAATGGCAGTTGTGCTACTTTAAATTCTTCAACAACTCGCTTCTTTGTGCTATTGATTCTTGCTTGTTGGTTTTTTTTATCACTATCAATAACGATAATACTATTTTTATTGATTCGCATAATGCTTAACAAATCTTCAATATCCTCTTCTTGCGCAGAGTAATGAGATAGCAACCTACCACCATAATAAACATACTGGTAATGCAATCCTTCCTTTATTTTCACATTTGCATAAAAAGATATAAATTTATTAATATAATGCCTATCAGATGGTCCTTCAACCCATATTAAAGAATTAGTTTGAAGCAAATCACTTGCTCTAATATCTAATTCATCCAGAATATTTCTTTTTTGAAATATAGTTTTTACCCAGTTAAAATGTAACTTTTCTTCTTGTTTAATTAACGAATACATATTTACATTTTCGTAGTAAGAAAACAAGTCTATGACTACATTCGAGTGAGTTGTAATGAATAAGGTAAATGAATTTTTCTGTGACATGCTATATACATAATGATACAGCCTTCTCTGTAATGCAGGGTGAAGATTATTTTCTAATTCTTCAAGATAGTAAAATCTTTTATTATAAGATTGTTCAATTTTTGGAATTATAATTAAATTCAATAAAACGAGTAATACTGTTTTAAGGCCACTTCCACATTTAGATAATGCCACTCTTCCGTTATATTTATCATCCAAATAAATTTCCCAGTCAGTATCCGAATCTATTTGTGTAACTATATTTGTTATTTCCATGTCAGGTATCATTATTTCATTAAAAGCATTAACAAGTTCAGTCTGGATTAAACTAGAATCTAAATCCACTTTATTTATGATATTATGTATTAGATTTGTTGCTCCAGTTCCATTTCCCTGTAAATCCAGATTATCCATACTTGCTTTTTCTTTTTGAATATCTCGTTCAGCAAGAACTTTTCTAATTTTAACTTCACAGAATGGGTTATTGAAAGTATTAATTAGTCTTCTAGCGTTCTCAGTATTAAAAAACCGTCTATAATCACTTGTTTCACATGAAAGAAATTGCATTTGCATATCTTCAAGGACCTTAAGAGTAATCGTTTCACCTATTAAATATTTACCTGCTTGACGCCAATGATTTCCATTGATTTCACCCCCACTGTTATTTTCAAGAAAGACTTTTCTTAGCTGTGACTCTCCAAGTTCAATATCAAATTGAACTTCCAGCCCTGGTGGCAAACTTTTTTTTGACAATAACTCAAAAATATCAAGAATAGATGATTTGCCAATGTTATTGCGTCCTATAATAATATTAACACTTGAAATATCTGGGAACAATATTGAATCATGAAAACACTTGTATCCTTTGAATACAATGTTCTGTGGATATTTCATATTATTTTTTACCTCTTTTAATGTCCAAAGCTTCCACCTAACATTGCTTTTTGCAGGTACCATAAACAGTATTCCGAAACTTTCAAATATGTTTCATGAAAGCTTCGGCAAATATCCAATAATTATTAACTACTCCAAATTAATATGGATGTGCATGTACCCACCCATATACTGTCCCAACGACTGGGAGATTCTGGCTATTCTCAAGCTTGTATTTTATGCAATCACGCCTCAAACTTTAGAATTCTGCAATCTACCCGCTTGCTTTCCGCTTTTCGCCGGCTTCCCCCAAGAGTCCTCCAAAAAGCATTCGCCTTAAACATTCTAGCTCATGCTCATCCAAAGTAAGGAGTGCTTGAACAATGTCGTTTACATGCTGTGGTCCGCTATAGGTCGAACTTTGTAGTTCTGAAAGATTTTTTAAGTATTCAGTTCCTTGATCTCCAGAAATTAAAAATTCAACGCTGGTATTCAGAGTACAAGCTATTTTCACTGCATCGTCTGCTCTTGGCATTGATGGCTTTTTGGAAAGCCAATTCTCGACAGTTCTTGCACTGATTCCCGAGATCGCTGCAAGTTCTTTTACTACATAACCTGAGGATCTAAGTTTGCTACGAAAATTCTCTTGAAACATAACTTTCCTATCTAAACTAATTATACGCATTTTTACCCCACTTAAAAGTAATTATCGACAAAAAAAATACCCAATAATACGTAATTAGTAGTTGACAGTTACTTAAAACTGGGTAAAATGCATATATGAAACACGCAAAACTACGTAGTTTTAAGGTTTTCCTTTCAGATTTAGAAATGGAGAGCTTCCAGAAAATGCTAGCCAAATATGGTGGCAAAATGGCTCCATTTGTTAAACAACTCATCCTTCGCGAACTAGCCCTGGATGAAGCCATGCAGTCTGGCCGTACCCAAGCCGATCCCCGGTTCTTCATGCGAGTAGTCTCTCCTGGAAACCCAGTCGGAGCTGAGAATCCCAGCCGGCAAGTTGAGTCTGCTACTTCTCGAGGTATCGATCAATGACCGGCCGGAACGCTTCAGCACCTGATATCAGGTATTCCTCCATCTTGTCGAACCGGCCTGAATGGAACTCGATCGATAAACTTGGAGCAAATAGTGTAGCAGCCAGCTGCAGGGCAGCAATCCGTTTCTGTTCTTCATTCATACAGCACTTCCTTTCACGGTTTTTTAGCCATTACCGCCTGGAAAGTGTACACCCGGGCAAAGTTTCTTACCAATGCAATTGTAAAGGAGCACAGTCATGATCTACCGACCGGCAGGGTTTACTCCCACCCCGTGGGAAGTTGGGATCAGCACATTCAATGATCAAAAACACATCAGCGTGGTGCAAACCAATGATGCATCCAAAATCGTAGCTCTGTGCGGCTTCGCCGGCGCTGAAGATGAACTGGAAAGCGTCGCCAATGCCCTGATGATCTCCAAACTGGCAAACCGGGCCGCCAGCACGGACACCGGCATTGAGGTCACCACAGAGAAGATGCTGTCTCTATGCCATACCGACGCAACCATCAGCATTGCAGCCATTGCCTTTGAGTACGGCAAGCTGGGTTTCAGCCAGAAGGATCCGGAATTCAGGCTCCTGCAGCAAGCCGCCCGGTTTATCGAGCTTGCCAGGGATTCCTGCGAAAACAGGTTCCACCGTACCCAGGAAAAGAGTGCCATATGAAGTGTCTCACCATTCAGGAAGCTGCCGAACGCATCGGCAATATCAGCGACAGCTTTTTATACCGCATGTGCCGGGAAGGCCAGGTCGTACACGTCCGGATGTGCAATCGAGTCCTCATCGATGAAGACGACCTTCCGGACATCATCAACAGTTTCAAAGTGAAACCCAAAGCTCAAGGAAGCGTAGCAGGCGCAATGCGCAAGGACTGACGCGAAGGCGTGCGGGTTCGAGGTGCCCGCAGCTTCCTGTATGCCGGATAACCGAAGTGAGCGAGGTAGATAGCCCTGCCGCGTGAACTGGGAGGTCGGTTATCCGGCTCTTTTTCCCCCTAACTCCCAGAAGGAGGATGTGATGTCGACAACGGTTCGAAAATGCACCTGTGGCAAGAGCCCGGCTTTGATCAAACGCCTCGGACGCCATTGGTATTGCTGCCCGGCCTGTGGAGAAACCAGCCCCAAAGTACAGGATGCCCAGGTGGCCGCCCATGAATGGAACAAGATGCAGCCGGCACTGGAAAGGAAAACACGATGATCGTATCAAAACCGGATAAAGAGTACGAACCGCTGCCGCTGGGACTACAGCCGGCCATATGCATCAATTATTACGACCTGGGCTACCAGCGTGGCTATAACAACCGCTCCCAGCACAAACTGGTCCTCCTCTTTGAACTGGAAGCCAAACGCACCGATGGCTCCCGCTTCCTGGCCACCAAGAAATACACGGCCAGCCTGGGAGACAAAGCTACCCTGCTCAAGGACCTGCAGTCCTGGCGCGGTGTCGCCTTTACCGTTGAAGAGCTTAAGGGCTTCGACCTGGAGCGGATCAGGGGCAAGGCCTGCCAACTGAATATGGTTTCCATTGTAAAAGGCAATGGTGATCCCTATGCGGTGGTGGACAGCGTGTTGCCGCCTCCCCGCGGTTGGCAGGCCTTCCAGACCGAAACAGCCCCGGACTATATCCCCGAATGGGTTCTGGAAGCCATGGAAGCCCAGCTGCCGCCACCGGACCAGAACCGACGGCTGCAGGCCCTGGCCGGGGAAGACTTCCCCGATGATATTCCGTTTTAGGAGCCGGCCATGTCATCGAAACACCTGTCCCGGAATACACAATCGAATGCCGCCCGGGAGTTCATTAAGATTCTTGAGCATATCGACTACACCCGGCCATTGTGGGCCGTATTCGAGGACTGGATCTTCATGGCCGCTGCCGCGATCCACAATCGGGTGGTGTTTGACCAGAGTATAGAGGATGCCTACCTGGAACGGGCCCGAAAGTACAAACCGACCGCGCTTACCTCTATGGCTGAACTCTTAGGCCTGGCCACGGCCGAACTGGTCGACAATCCACAGGACTTCCTAGGCGAGGTGTTCGAAGCCTCCCTGCAGACCAATGCCAACCTTGGCCAGTTCTTTACACCCTGGACGATATCGCTCCTCATGGCCCAGATGATAATGGGAACACTCGAGACCAAACCGAACCGGATTATCACCATCTCCGAGCCGGCCTGTGGTGCCGGTGGCATGGTGATGGCCGCCTGTGCCGTGCTTGCCGGCCAGGGCATCAACTATGCATCCCACGCATGCATCTATGCCCAGGATATCGACGCCACCTGTGCCCGTATGACGTACATCCAGCTTTCCCTGTCCGGGGCTGCAGCCATCGTCTCCTGCGGGGACACGTTGCGCCTCACCTGTAACTGGGCCTGGCCGACACCGGCCTATGTGCTGAACCAGGTGGGCGAACGCCTGGCAACACAGCGCCAGATGGAGGCCATCTATGAACTCCTGGAACTGGATAGCCAGGCCGTCCCGGAGGCTTCGAGTGCTGTGAACCAGCAGATTATGCCAGTCTCCCCAGATGTGGAACTGCCGGCTGCCCGGTCCGGGGCAAGGCAGCTGGAACTGTTCGAGGTAAGCGCATGAGAGCACTTACTACCAAGGCCAACAAATACTACGTATCCGCGGTTCACGCCCGGACGGTAGACGGCATCCGGTTTGACTCCCGTGCCGAGATGAACCGGTATCTGCAGCTGCGCATGCTGGAACGCTCCGGCCGGATCCGGGATCTTGAGCGCCAGGTGCCCTATGTACTGGTGCCCAAGTATCGAAGGCGCAACGGATCACTCTGCCGGGGTGTGACATATCGGGCGGATTTCCGCTATTTCGACATCGTTACGGACAAAGAGATAGTAGAAGACGTTAAAGGAGCCATCACTGAAGGGTACCGGATCAAACGTGCTCTCCTGGAATGGCGATATCCGGAACTCAATTTTGTGGAAGTCCGGGGTTAGATCCCGGGAAGGAGGCATTATGGATTACCACGAGGTCACGCTTGATTCCCTGAACATGGGAGCAGCGCGTGAACTGTTCGAAGCTGCCTGGGATCGTCTTTTGGATAATATCAGTGATGATAATACCAAAGCCGAGGCCGTGCGCTCGATCGCCATTACCGTGAAGGTAAAACCCAACAAGAACCGTGAGAATGCATCGACCACGGTATCCGTCACCGAAAAGCTGGCACCGCTTAATCCCCACGAGCACTTTGTAGTGCTTTCTACCGACGGCAAGCGCCTGCATGCGTATACCGCAGACATCAACCAGCCAACCCTGGGCCTTGAAGTCGCCGGCAATATCACCCCAATAGCTGCGGGAGCAGCAAACCAGTAAGGAGTAACCCTTGGACATTACCAAAGAAGCAATCGAGAAAATTGAAAGCCTGGTCAAATCAGCTGAAGGCATGGATGTTGTAATCAATCAACGTCATTGGTCCACCCGTGACCTTAAGCCGGTGATCTTTGATCCCCAGCCGGACACCCTGGAAATATCTTCTCTGACCGGGTTTGTGGATTATATCAAGAGCAACCGCGATGGTATTGCCCTGGATAACACCGTAGCCATCATCAAGTCCTATCGGAAAGTGGATCTGGCGTCCGCTTTCGGAGGCGAAAGGCTCAGGCGGTCCTGGTATATCTCCGCCCAGGTTGATGAAGGCCTGAAAGTCTACCCATTTGAAAAATATATGGAGATTGAGAGCTTCATTATCGCCCTGCGCTCCATGTTTGAGCCTACAGACGATATTGAAAAGCTTATTGCCTATGTTTCCAAGGTTCGTGGTGGCAAGGCCTTCACGCTGGACGATGATGGTGTTTCCCAGACAGCCAGTGTGCAGTCCGGTGTATCCGGAGCACTCACCAAAAAGGAGACCGCCCCGGCTATAGTCCGGTTGCGTCCGTTCCGGACCTTCCGTGACATTGCACAAGTCGAATCTGAATTCCTATTCCGGATGAAGCTCATCGACACTGAATCCAGCACTGTCGGCTGTGCTCTTTTCGAAGCTGACGGAGGACGTTGGCGCAATCAGGCTGTCATGTACATTCGTGAATACCTTACTAAGCAACTGGGAGATACCGTCGCGATCATCGCGTAAGAGCAGCACGAGGCGTCTACCTTGATTGGTGGTAGGAACGATACAGCTGTTCCGGGTTCGATTCCCGACGCCTTGCATAATCCATATATACGGGAGGGAAGCATGGGCAAGAAAAAGCAGAAAAAAGTACAGCCGGCCCCGGCCGGTACCATAGTCGCGGATCAGGCACAAGCCGGGAAGCGCGAACCCTTGATACCCAGGCTGTGCAAGCATCGGCTTGGCTCATACTCAGGAGGCCGGTGGTGAACAACCGAAACAAGGATGTCTTCTCGCTCGTTTTGCTCATATTGATGTTCCTGATAGCCATTCCGATATGTCTCCGGCTGGCGGCTTCCCCAATTGCTGACCAGAGCTTAGCATATCAATCAAACCCAACCATTATTGGCTCTGGATACTGGCGGCAGGGGCCGGTGCCGGCCGGGGTTCCCGTGGTGGGCCTCTGGATGGACGGGAATGAGCACAGCGTCAAGCTGGTGATCCGGTCTGATCAGGACTGCCTGCAGGAGCTGGGCCGGCCGGGAATGGTCAACCAGGCTCTTTCCGAGCCTTCATTCTGGGTGGATATACCGAGGGCACAGCCATGAATGCAGAATTCGATTTTAATATTGATCAGGCCCGCAGTTCCGTCAGTCCGGGGCCGGTAGTAACTATGGACAGCCGGGAGATAGCGGAACTCACTAGAAAGCAGCACAAACATGTGCTTGTGGACATCGATTCGATGCTGGACCGGCTTGGCATTCAACCGGCCGGTTTTTCGGCCCGTTACCTTGACGGCAAAGGCGAAACCAGGCGCTGCTACAAGCTGCCGTTCCGGGAAACCATGATTCTGGTCTCTGGCTACTCCGTGGAGCTTCGGACGCATGTGGTGGACCGATGGATGGAATTGGAGCGGTCCGGGGCCAGGCAGGAATCGGCACTACCTAATTTCACCAATCCGGCCGCTGCGGCCCGGGCCTGGGCGGAACAGTATGAACGGGTGCAGGAGCTTCAGCCAATGGCCCAGGTGGCTGAGAGGATAGCTTCAGCTGCCGGATACCGCACCATCTCGGAAGTAGGCAAAATCAACGGAATAGGCCCCCGGAAACTCTTCGACGTGCTACAAGTCCGGGGCATTATCTTCAGGTGCCGCGGTGAATGGGTACCATACCAGGATTACATCGATTGTGGCTATTTCGTTGTCCGGGAGCATACCTATGAGGACTCCGAAGGACTCCCACGACTCCGGAAGCAGGTTTATGTGACAGGGAAAGGCGAAACCTGGCTCGCCAAGCGTCTATTTTCAGAGGAGAGAGCATCATGAAGAATCCATGGATCAAGTTATGGAGAAACCTTTTGAACGACGAGAAAATCTCGTTCATTATCCGTCGATATGGGCATGACTGCATCACTTTTTGGATTGGTGTACTAACCAAGTGCGAAGACGGACTGCTCCTCGAGGATGAGGACGTTTTTGCGGATCTCTGCATGCTGGAAGAGACCCGTTACAAGGAAATTCGGGGAATATTCCTTAAACGCGGGTTATTGGAAGAAGAAGACGGGGTTCTGCGTGTTGTGAACTGGAGCGAATACCAGGTTGGCGAGAGTACCGAGCGCTCACGAAAGTATCGCGCTGCCCAGAAGGCCGGAAAAGAAGAACCTGAACCCTCTCAGCCATCAGAGCCTGCAACATCTTGCAACGGTGATGCAACGGAATGCAACGCTCGTGCAACGACAGAAGGAGAGGGAGAATTAGAAGGAGAAGTAGAAAAAGAGGGAGAGGGGGAAAGCGTAAGCTCCGCGACTCCGCCTGTTTTTAATCAAAATAATCAAAAGCCGGATATAGCCGGACTCATTGTCGCAGACTGGTTCCATACCCTCTCTGAATTGACCTGGACACAGGCTACTCCACCACCTAAAGCCCGAGAATGGGCACAGGCTGTTGCTAATACTGTTCGAGGTGATATATCTATGGCTCTGAGAATCCGGGCAGAATATTTCACTCACTGGCGGGATCTCTGGTTCGCGGTAGCCAAGGGAGACATGAAAAAAGAGCCAGAGAAACGTGCTCCGGATTATGATTTTAGGGCGTATTGTTTAAATATCGTCAGTATTGCAGCCAGAGTGGGGAATAATGCTCAAAAACGAAATCCAATACTGTCTAGGATGGTTGAACCAATTCCCACTATGGAGGAACGAGAGGCAGCAGCTGAATTGATAGCTGAAATGGCGGCAAGTATGCCTTTTGGGGTGGTAATGCGAAGGTAGTATTAGAAAACTATAAATATGTATTGTGAAAAATACAAATGGATATTATGCTGAACAAGATAATACTATGTTAGTTTGATTGAATCAATGGAGAACAAATGAATATTCTTAATATACTTCGCCCCGAAGTCATTCAATCAAAAATTTGCCAAGAAAATGAAATTGTAATCAGCCTAGAAAAAACAAAAGCATTAAAAACGAATACAGGAAATATAGTATATCTTCAAGCTTTGATAAAAACAAAAAATGGCACAAATATTACAAAATTGTTAGTTTGCAAACTATCTGAAAATAATTCTAACTATTATGCATATTCAAAAAAAGAAATGGATTTTTATGAATTTATTCTACAACAGTCATTCGATGATTTACCAATTGTTAAAGGCTATCTTTGTGATGTTGATTCCCAAAAAATATTATTATTAGATGATATAAGTACTGAGTTTCACGAATTAGACATTGAGATTAACAACATCCATCCATGGTTATTAGCATCAAAGTCTTTAGCTAAATTCCATAGCAGTTTTTGGAACTTAGACGATAAAAAATTGAACTCATTATTTGAAAATGAAATTATTGATGATATTATAAATGAATTTTCAGATTCTTTTATACGTTTTCAAAAGCATATTAAAGATAAAGTAAATAATAGTATTTTAGATATTTACAATATAGCATTCAATGAAGTAATTGATCTAGAAAGAGAAGAACTCTATAGGAAAAATGAAAACAAAAATATATCTATAAAGAATGGTGATTCACATATCAATAATTTTATGTTTTCAAATAATGTAGATATTCTTCCTAAAATAATAGATTTTCAATTTTGGGGAAAAGGAATTGCAGTAGGTGATTTAGCTCATCTTTCAAGAGTAAAATTTCGATTTGATAATTTAGAAAATGCACATAGACTATTAGTAGACACATATTATGAAGAATTACTAAATAATGGGATATTAAACTATTCAAAAGTACAGTGTATTTATGATTATAAAAGCAAAGTAGCTTCAATGATGTTTATACCAATGTGGCAGTATGTTGGGTTTAATCTTGATTTTGATTATTGGGGAGCTGGAATAAATAATTTAGTGGATAATTACTTGGCATGCAACAAACTAACAACTGCTTCAACCTGACTCGGCTATGTCACGATATTTGCTGTCGCTTCGCTTGGCAAATATCGCGCCATGTACGCCTCGCAGGTTAAGCACATGTTAGATGGACGCCTTCGGCACATTAAGAATAAACCTCTGTAGTGGATATGCTCAACTAATGTTATAAATCGTTGCTTTTAAAAGAAATATCTACAATACTTAACAGATAAAAATTGGTTTATTTTACAAATATCAAATAATATACTATCTTTTGGTTATCCTTAAGGAGGAAATTATGTTTGAGTCCTTTAAGACATTGAATCCAGTTCTCCTTGCGCTTTTTGCAACACTATTTACATGGGGTGTTACAGCATTAGGTGCTGCTCTTGTTTTTTTCTTTAAAACTATTAATCTAAAAATTCTTAATGCAATGTTAGGATTTGCAGCCGGAGTAATGATAGCAGCAAGTTTCTGGTCATTACTGAATCCTGCCATTGCTATGGCAGAAGCTATGGGGACGTCTCCTGTTATTCCTGCAATCACAGGATTTCTTGGTGGTGGCCTTTTTCTTTTTCTCATTGATCGTTTATTACCTCATCTCCATATAGGACTAGAGACAAATCAAGCAGAAGGTATTAAAACGTCTTGGCAGAGAAGCACACTACTTGTAACAGCTATCACTCTCCATAATATTCCTGAAGGTTTAGCTGTTGGAGTAGCTTTTGGAGCTATTGGAATTATTGGATCACCTGCAACCTTTGGTGCTGCAGTCGCACTTGCAATTGGTATAGGTATTCAAAATTTCCCAGAAGGTGCCGCTGTTTCCATTCCACTTCGCAGAGAAGGCATGTCGAGATTTAAAAGTTTCATTTATGGCCAAGCTTCTGGTATTGTTGAACCAATAGCTGGTGTATTAGGTGCATTATTAGTTATAACTGTTCAGCCTATACTTCCTTATGCCTTATCGTTTGCCGCTGGCGCAATGATATATGTGGTTATTGAAGAACTGATACCAGAAGCGCAACAACATGGAAGTTCAGATTTCTCCACAATTGGTGGAATGATTGGTTTTACAGTCATGATGTTTCTTGATGTTGCATTAGGATAATAAAATTCATCTAACAACTGCTTCAACCTGATGCTTTCTTTGTCACGATTTGTGCTCACTCGCTTCGCTCGTTCTACGCACAAATCGCGCCAAGCCCTGCGGGCACGAAACCACAGGTTAAGCAAATGTTGGATTGACCCTTCGGGCCTAAGAGAGATAATAGCAATGCTTTCCGGTTTTTCGAATAAATTAATTGTTCGAACTGGTGAATATTTAACATGTGCCGCTTTAGGAAAAAGAGGATATATAGCTACATCATTTACTTGAAATGTTCCTGACTTTGATTGAGTCATTACGAGCGAAAAATTAAAAACAATACTAATTAAAATTGAAACGTCAAGAAGTAATAATTGGCGATCAAAATCCGATTTATGTTTAATATCATTATCACAATTGATAACGGAGACAAGAAAATAGAACTATAGAGCCCATCATTCCCCAACCCAGCTGATGTCATATTTAGGTACCCCATTGGGGTCTGGGATGTTGCTGAGGATCTCCCAGTGTCCTTTGATGCCCAGTTCCTGGCAGCCCAGTTCCCAGTTGGCGCACCAGATTCCAACGGCCACTGCCGCATAGTAGCGGGATGCTGTTGAGGCGTAGAAGTCAAACCGTGTTGGGTTGTTGATGGCCACGCAGCGGGTTGTCTGTCCATTGTAAGAGGAAGGAGCCCACTGGCAGATTTCAAAGATTCTACCGAAGCGAGCATTTGATGGGGAATCGAGTGTGAGGGGATTCTGCATTCCGGGGTCAGAAAAAAAGAGTTGCTCCAAGGGGAGTCTTCGGGAAAACTGGGCATTAAAAATACGGAGGAAGAGTGGGATGTAGCGGGAAGCATAGCCGACTGCAACAATGCAAATCATGTTATCCTCCGATTCATCGTATCGCTCCCCCAATTCCTGGATGAGGCTCCTATGGTCAGCACCAGGTCCTATCCAGCAGGTTGACAATCCCAGGCGGGTGGCATCCATAACCACTTTCTGGAGCGTTCTACCCACATCCATCACGGCCCTTCGATTGTATTCCTTGGGGGCGATGGCTACGATGAACTCACGCCCGTTCACCGTTGGCCAAACGGTGAGGGGTGCACGGATGTATTCGAAGCGAACAGGCGCGGTGCCCAATTTCACTTCCCCGTCACGCCGGTGTAGTGAATTCATAAGCGCTTCAAGGTCTTCCCCGATCAGATTACGGGTTTGGAAGGAACGGCAAGACCGCCGGAAGCGCATCAGATCGAACAAATCCAGGTTGTCCCGTCGTTTCGGTCTTCGCTCGGGAAATCGGATTCGGAATTTAACGGTAACAATATCCAGGATGGTAGACAGGAGCAGCAATCCGGCCAGACCGGCAAAGATAAGCGCCACAACCGTTACTCCGAATAGGGCAAAGATGCCCGATAGGAGAAGCAACACGAAGAAAAAGGGCATCGGGAGCACGTACTGAAGCCAACCGGAAAACTGTAATCGCATTTTAATATTGATGACCCTTATAAAGATCTTGCGAAGAAAGGGATTCCCAATCTTATCCACAATGGCCCGCTCATTGGCACCCAAACTGCGGTAAATGGCGTCTGCCTTGGTTCCAAGACCCTGAGGTTTCTGGTACATTCTTGCCTCCCTTTATTGCGACCATTCGCTTGTTATAAACATTAAACCACTTTTTATTGCAAGTCAATACTTGCATGAGGTATAATCCTTTCAAGGAGTGGCTATGCCCAAAGTGATTGATGAAACCCTTTTGTTTCAAACCGCCATGAAAGTTCTAATGTCCAAAGGCTACTCAGCGGCGACAACCAGGGAAATCGCCGCACTGTCATCGGTGAATGAAGCCACCCTGTTTCGCCGTTATGGCACTAAAGCTGGTCTATATACACAGGCCATTAATCGTCTGTTATCGGGTACACCGTTGAACCATCTCGAATACACGGGAAATTTGGAAGACGATATCCGGGCAATTGTGAACGCATATCTTGAGACCTATACGTCAAATGGTGACATTGTATCCATGATTTTTATGGAGTTGCCCAGGTATGCCGAGTTAAAACCCGTGACAGAAACCCTCTTCAAAAATCTGCAGCCGTCTATCGAAATCTTCCGCCGATATCAAGAAGACGGAAGGTTGACCCCGAATGATCCAACCAACGAGATGGCTGCCCTCATCGGACCCTTAATGATATTGAAGACGATCCAAAAGACCGAACTCGCTACCGCCACATCCGAAATCAATCCTTCTGCTTATGTTGAAATCTTTTTAAAAGGTCGAATGCAAAATTGATTCTTTCAATTTGTAGTGGTAAAAAAGAGGAAAATGTGGACTGGCGCCACCTAACAACCGGTTCGAGCAGACTCGCGGGACAGGCCCGCTCGCAGCTCAACCGAATGTTAGG
>Ga0180007_10002923_pt1 | contig 19719 bp, 21 predicted proteins | sample MM_PC_MetaG_FD_121122 | JGI IMG/M metagenome (GOLD analysis project Ga0180007, IMG submission 121122) | Groundwater microbial communities from the Aspo Hard Rock Laboratory (HRL) deep subsurface site, Sweden - MM_PC_MetaG | ecosystem: Environmental > Aquatic > Deep subsurface > Groundwater... | reverse complement strand
TGTTAGTGAAATTTATGTCCAAAAATCTTTTGATTTTTGATTATATAAATTTTATTGTTAGTGAAATTTATGTCCAAAAATCTTTTGATTTTTGATTATATAAATTTTACTCTAATGGCACTTGACTCCAAAGACTCCACTCGTTCGTTGGTGAATATGCACCCACAATGTAGTTTGGTGGTGCTTGATATCCAAAGTGTGCTTGATGTACTTGGTTGAATCTTTGCCCTGTGGGTAGACTATAAACTGGACTTCCAAAGTAGCTTAATGAATCTGCTAATGCTGTTTGAAAGTTAAAGCTTCCTCCTTCTACAACAAAGTCTTTGTAACCCTCTTTTTCCAGCATTTGAACGAATTCTTTTATTGGTGCATTTCCTCTTCCTGGTGTTAAGTGTTCATCATCGTATCCAAAGTTGTCTGCGATGTGAAAATGTCCAAGAACTCCTGCTTTGTGTAATTTCTTTATTTCACTCATTGCCCATTTGTTGAATCGGTTGTCAAATTCTTTATCATTTTCGCCTTCTTTTCTCTCCATGTGTTGTCTCCAAAGGTTTAAGTGTCCAATGTCTATTGTTGATTTTATATGTTGTTGTGCAAGTTTTTCAGCTTCATCTTTGCCTTTGCTTGGAGTAAGTCTTTTTATCATTTCTTTTCGTCCTTCTTCAACGAGTGTTCTTATTTCTTCTGGGTGTCCTCCATACATTGCTGCTCGCCAGTTTTCAGGTGCAACATATAATGGGTCTTTTAAAGTATCTCTGTGCTGATCATATTTGTGCATTGCGTGAAGTCCTGCTTCAGCTAAGGTTTTTGCTGATTCTTTCAATCCGTATTTACTAATTGTTGTTACGTGTTTCATATCTTCTTGTGCTTGTGAAGCTTGTACATCTGCTGATGCTGATGCTTCATGAACATATTTCATCTGATCCTTTTCTTCTTTTATGCTTCTTTTTAATAATTCACTTGGAAGTTCTTCATCCGGAGTTATTAATTGTGCAGCTGCACCCATATAAGAAGGATATCTTTTTTGCATTATTTGCCATTTGTTCTTTTCAGGCATGCCTTCTTCAAGACTTTCATAAAAGTTTAATGCTTCTCTTAGTTTGCTTAATGAGAATTTGTGCGACTCATATCTTTGGGCGTGGTAGAGTGAGCTTCCTTTTGCCTGGAGAACTTTATTCATGATTTGTGTTTTAAAGAACATCTCTTCAGGTGTAAGACTTTGATCTGGGTGTCTTTTATTCCACTCATTAGCTTTGTTTTCGAAATGTGAAAAATTTCTTTTTTCAGTTTCAAACTTTGTTCCTTCACTATTCCACACAGGTACTCTTTCGAATACGTCTTCAGAATGATTAATATCAAATTCCCAGTCTTGTTTTATGGCGTTTCCTTTGACATCAACCCAATCGTTTGTTTCTATCTTGTTTCCGTTATCATCAGTTGTTCCAACAAGTTTTTTCCCAACAACTTTTTCGTATGTTTCTGCTGTGTGAAATTTTGGTTCAAAAAAATCTTGATCTTTTCTTATTCCTTGAATATTACCTGTTCTATCATCAACAATCATCATTGGTGCTTTTTTGGATTCTTCTTCAAAGCCTGAAAATTTTACTTCACCATTATTCCATTTTTGTTCTGATATTGGTCTTTGCCATTCTCCTGTGTGAACAACTATTGCGCCGCCAGTTGTTGCTTCTGCTGCAAAATCTATAGCTTTTTTTAACTCTTTAAAGGTGTGATATCTTGCTTGTGGGTTGAATCCTTCTTGAGTCATTCCTCCAAGTCCTTCGAGGTTTACTGATGCGTGTGTGGTTGTTTTTACTTCGTTTATGTCTGCAAGGTCTCTCATGTCCATTCTTTCTTTTGAATCAAATGATTCTGGTGTGAATGCTTGCTGACTTCCTTTGCCTGCTCCTGAAAATACAAATTCAACTTTTCCGGCACCCTCTCTGATTTTTGCATTTAATGATTGTAATTGGTGTTGCATAATACTTGCACCTGTTCCGAGCTCTTGAGGTCCAAGGTTAGTTATAGGTTTTTCATCTACTCGTATTGGATCTTCGATTAATTCTTCTTTTGTGACTCTTCCTCTGTCAAGTGCGTGATAATATCCGCCTGAGTTAAACATCATTTTTTTTTTCTTAATTTTTTTCTTTTTTTAAGGATTATAGTCTGCTTGGTGCATATTTTTGGATATTTGTTTGATTATTTGTTGTGAACGACCAATATACCCGAATGAATCTTTTTCTTCAACAATACTTTGATTCACTTCAAAACCCATTATTTTTTCTTTTTGTCGCTCAAGTTGTTCTTGTTCTTGTCTGGTTAAGTATCCGCCTCGTTCAACTTTTTCAAGTGTTGTTTTTAATTCGTTATAAACATTATAATTGCTTGCCTGATAAATATTTTCAACTCTTTGTTGTAGTTCTTCAATTGGCGCGCCGTAAGGTTTTTCTTTTTGGCTACTTATTATCTCTTCTTTTTTAATTTCTTCTTCTAAACTTTCAATTTCTTCTTGCAGACTTCTTTCGTTTTTTCCAGTTGCTTTTTTTTGTTTTCTTTCTTCAATTATTTCTTTTTCTTCTTCTATTGCGAGATCTTCTATGTTTGCTTTAAGAATTTCTTCTGCTTCTTTTATCTCTTTTTTTTTATTCTCTTCAATTACTTTTAGTTCTTCTTCTTTTTTCTTTTTAAGCTCTTGAAGTCTTTTTATTCTTTCTTCTTTATTAATCATGTGATATTACCAAGTTATCATCTTGTGAGCTTTTTTATAATTTTTATATGTTAACCACAGATTTACATTTGCTGTTTTTGCAGCTTTTTTTCGATCACTTTTACTTGGCACGTATTCTTTTTCTTTTTTTTCAAAATTAAATAGTCCTGTTGGTCCAAGAGCTCCAAATATTTCTCCGAACCCTTTAAAGATCGATATGAATGGGTCTAATGCTCCAAAGTTTATTTTTTTCTTTTTTGGCTCTTCTATTTTGTCTTTTGTGATTTTTAATTCTTCACCTGCTTCTTTTAAATACGCTTCCAGTTCATCTCCAAGTGCTTCCATCGCGGCTTTTACTGATCCATCAAGCATGCCGTAGAGTTCCATTGTTTCTTCATCTCTATATGATTTGTATTTTTGTATCTCTTCTTTTGTCCACGCATATGATCTTAGTGTTGCAATAACTCTTCCAACATGGATTGGTCCTTTATGTGCGTATTGATCTTGTTGAAAACTCATATCTGGTCTTGTTCTAAATTCAAATGTCGCAAGTATTACTGGGTGAATTTTTTTAACAGAAGGTTTTTTTGCGAGTATTTCTATTTCTATCATTGATGTTTCAAATGCGTTTATAATATCAGGGCTTTCTATGTGTTTTTCTTTCATTTGCAGTCTTCGTATATTTCTAAGATGTGGTTTTATCCAAGCCATGTACATCTTTATTGTATCCCAGTGTTGGCGTAAATATTTTAGCTGGAATCTTCTTCTGTCTTCAAGTTCTTTTTCTGTTTTGATTTTCCAATTTACATATGCAAATAATTTTCTTCGAAGAACATTTTTTACTTGTTTATTATATTTCATGTCATCTATTACAGAATCTAAATCTTCTGTTTTATATACATGTGTGTTGAAGAACAAGTCTGGTAGTATTGTGAATCCTACTTGCTGAGCAAGTCCATATACAGAACTTGGGTTTTTGGATGCTCCTTCTACAAGGTCTACGTATAATCCTTTTAGGGTGACATCTGCGCTTTTTGATTTTTCCCAGTTTTGATATATTTCAAGTCTTTCATCGATGATTCTTAGTTCTCTTACAAGTTGGAAAAGATCTTTTATCATTTTTCCAATTGCAGCCATGTATTGTGATACTCTATCTTGTTGTATTGAAAGTCTTTGCTGTGCTGCACCCCAGAACGCGCTTTGTTCTGATGCTGAGAACACATCCGTGATTTTGTCGATGTATTGGTATGATTGGTCTCTTCGTAATTGGCTTAATATCCAATAATATGTTTCTTCGATAGATAAGTTGAATGCTTCAACCATTAATCTGTATCTTTTAACTGGTTCTGGATATCCTGTTGGCAGGTATTGTGAAAAACTTCCTTCATTTGCAGATTGAATATTTGCTTCTTCGGCAATCTCTTCTTTAAATCCAAATTTGCTCAATGTTTCATTGTTGTCTGCGTTTTCCATATTTATTTATTGGTTTTTGGGTTTTATAACCTTTTCGTTTTATAGAGAGAAATCACTTATGATAAGGATGTATTTCTTTTCTAAATCTTAGTTCTCTCAAATGATTTATTTTAGTTTCTATTAATTTATCAATATTTGTTGAAATATCTTCAAGTAGTATAGAAACATGGTTTCCTCCTAAGAGATGAGGTATTATTACGTAATCTGCGCCTAATTTGTATAATTCTAACGAGTCATCTATTGTTAGAGATGTTACTATTATTGTTGCTGTTTTGTTTACTTCTTTTATTTTATTTATTAATAACTCATTAGCATTCATGGTTGGTATTGTAGATATTACCATTTCAACATGTTTGAGTTTTAACTTTTCCAGTATTTCAATATCTCCAAAGTCGCCATATATGCAAGGGGTTTTTTCTTTAACAAGGTTCTTTATAATATCTGGATTAAAATCTACAACTAAATAATCTTTTTTTAGTTTTTCTAGTGTCCTTGCAATGCTATATCCTATGCGATCGTATCCTATGAGAACTACTGTGTGTTCGCTGTTTTTGTTGATGTAATTCACTTCTTTTTTATTTTTGTTGAGTTTTTCAAAAAACTTTATCTTATTTTTTATTTTTTCATATATTTGGTCATCAAATTTTATCAGGTATGTTGTAATACTTATTGTTATTATTGCAAGAATCGTTGCAATCGACATGAAATCTTGACTTACGTGACCCAGTATCACTCCTTGTGCAACAATTATAAGAGAAAATTCTGATGTTTGTGCAAGGCTTATTCCTGTCAAAAGCGCTGTTTTTCTTTTATAACCAGTAATACACCAAATAATTGTTATTAGTAATGGTTTAAAGACCACAATTAAGAGTGTTAGAACAATTAGTGTTGGTATCCAATGGCTGATATTTGTTAGTACCAGTTCCATTCCTAATGAGACAAAGAATAGAGTTGAAAAAAAGTCTCTTAATGATTTTACTCTACTAGCAATTTCTGTATTGTATGGTAAGTTTGCAAGCGTTATTCCTCCAATAAACGCGCCTATTGCTATTGAGAATCCAAAATATGTGCTTATTATTCCAAATGCAAAACAAGTTGTTATTGATAGTAAGAAAAGCATTTCTGTTGATTTAGCTCCTATTTTGAATATTTGTGGAAATAAGTATTTACTTGCAATAAATGCTATTACTAATAGTCCGAATCCTTTTAGTATTGCTGCAGCAAAAAATATGAATGTAAAATTGTTTATTGTTTGAAGGCTTGTAAGTGCGATTATTGCAAATAAGTCTTCCATTAAAAGTATACCTATGATTATTCTTCCATGTAATGTATCTAGTTCTTCTTTGTCAGATAAGAGTTTTATAACAACCATTGTACTGCTAAAAGAGACTATTAATCCGAGATAGATTATTTGTTCTCTTGCAAATCCCAGCCAAAATGCTAAAACCATGCCTATAAAAAACATTATGAGAATTTGTATGCTGCCGCCTATGACTGATGCAACGCCTACATCTTTTAGTTTTTTAAACTCTAATTCTAATCCAACCATGAATAAGAGAAACGCAATTCCTACTTCTGCAAGCGTTCTTATAGTTTCTGTATCGGTTATTATTCCAAAACCTACAGGACCAATGATTAGTCCTGCCAAAATATATATTGGGATTAATGGTTGTTTTAGTTTTTTGCCGATATAGCCTAGAATAGTTGCAAATATGATGATTAATCCTATGTCAAAAAAAATGTTCACTACAAGACACCTCTTTTTTACTTGTTAGTCTCCATAATATTTTTGCATTGCTTATATTTAAAATTATTGATTTATATGATTAAAAACGAGTTTTTTGTTTTTAAAAACTCTTATAAAATAGAAACATTTAAATTTCTCTTTATTAAAAATTATTTGGATGATACAGCAGTTTAAAACGGCGATTGACATTAAAGTTTTTAAAAACATATTGCGGACTTGTTTGGATGTTGGTTCCGAAAAGGTGTTGATTGTTGGTGATTACGGTACAAAAAACAATCTTTTGTCGCCTTTGCTTGCTAATGCTTATGCTCTTGCTGCAAGAGAACTTGAGCTTAATTATAGTGTTGTGATGCAGCATTCTAAGGCTCGTGAAGATGCTGCTGATGAAATATTGGTTGCTAGTTTAAAAAAACTTCCTGATAGAAGTAGTATTATTCTTAATGTTTCTAATCGTATTGGTTCACTTGCAGGTCTTGGGAAGAGTTTTCGTAAATTTTGTCATGATCATAATCATAAGTTTCTCACTTCCTCTAGTCTTGGTAGTCTTCCAAGTGATGATGTGAAGTATGTCTTAAAATCATTGTCTGTTGATTACAAGGCTATGAGTCGCAATGCTGAACGTATAAAAAACATTCTTGATGGTGCGTCTGAAATTTGGGTTTATACGAAAGCAGGAACTGATATATCTTATAATGTTGAAGGTTTTAAAGCAGTGGTTAACACAGGCATTTATAACAAGTTTGGCATGGGTGGGAATCTGCCTGCTGGAGAGGTTTATATTCCTCCTAATAAAACAAAGGTTAATGGATCTATCGTCATTGATGGTAGTTTGCGTCTGAAAAATAAGACTATGCTTGTGAATAATTCTGTTAAGCTGGAAGTAAAGAATGGTGAGATAATTAAGTTTAGTGCTGGTTATGAATCCAGATTGTTGAAGGAGACTATTGAGTGGGCTCATGCAAGGTCAAAGCATCCTTGGGGTGTTAGGAGGATTGGTGAGTTTGGTATTGGTATTAATCCTAATGCTCAGCTTATTGGTGCGACAGTTGTTGATGAGAAAATGCTTGGCACTGCTCACTTTGCTATTGGCAGTAACGCATGGTTTGGCGGTACGATTTATTCTATTATTCATCTTGATCAGGTTTTTAAAAATCCTATAATTAAGGTTGATGGAAGATTTCTAAGGGTTTAATTGTTACTAGACGGTGGTTAATAATCGAAAGATTTAAATATTGTTACGAATTCTCTAATATAAATATTGTTATTTTAATAAGGAAGTACGATAAAAATGAATTACGTGAAACAACACTTTGAACAACAAGAAAAAATTAAGAAAAAGAAACAAAAAAGAAAAACCCTCTTAAAAGTCATGTTGCCAGTTCTTGGAGTCATAGTTGGGGCTTCTTTAACATATAACTTTGTCAAAAGCATGTTGATGAAAGAAGACTTTGTTCCAACTGACAATTTTGTATATAGTAAGATTGTGGATAGAATGTTGTCGCCTAATGAACAATTGAGTTTTGTTCTTAAGCATCCTGTCATACAAAATTTTTTGGAAAAAAATAATCCTCAAATAAAATTGGAGTCTCAGGAACAAGAAAGTTTTGTTTTTTATGAAAAAACCTTCTCAAAACCTTACAAAAGCATAACTATAAAGAATGATTTATCATTATCTGATATGTATTTGACTTTAGGAACATCTATTTTAGAATTAGATAGAAAAGTGAACAATTGGAATGCTCGAGAATTTCAATTGGATAATCTACTTAAACAACCACGCATAGCTGATTTAAGAAATGCTGTGGGAAACCCTTCTGTTGAAATTAATAATGTATTATCAGATCAGGTTTGGTCATCGCAGTATGGTATACAATTATCATATACAATTCATTCCGACAAAATGGATAGTGTTTTGGTTAGTTCTTTGGAAAGTTATTTATTTAATGCTAATAAATGGAATAAGAAATATAATGACGTTGCATATAAGAATTGTGTGTCTAATTTACATTCTACTCTTAAGAATTCGTCTTTGAAACAGATTTATGTTGATTCAGGTTCTCCTGAAATATTTTTCTTAGACTACATTTCTGACACCACTCATGTCAGTGCTAAGGGTGTCTTTTTGGATATGGACTTTTCAGTTGATGAGATGAAGGCACAGCTTCCGAAGCTTTTGGGTGCTTACAAAGCGATACAGAAAAATTAGAAATAATTTTTTTCTTTTTTAAAGTTCTTTTTTCATGCAGTAGTAATTGTCTATTTTGAATCCTTGTTTTTTCCAGAAATTATTTGCTTTTGCACTTTTGTGCGTGACTATATTGATTTGGATAATCTTTTTTTGTTTAGCTTTTTTTTCTATGTATTCAAACATTTTTGTTCCCACGCCTTTACTTCTGTATTCTGGGTGGACTGCGACTTGGTCTATGTATAAATGTTCTCCGTTATACCATGTTTTTGTCGCCCCGAATGCAATACCAATAACAACTCCTTTTTCTTCAACATATATGCAGAAGTCTTTTGCGTCTTTATAATAAACTGATAGGTTTTTTATTACTTTTTTTTCAGTCCAGGTTTCGTTGTATGGTGCTTCTGAAAAAACTTTTATAAACAACTCAACAACTTTTTTTATATCTTTTATTCCGGATATTTTTTTTACCTTCACTTAACATCACATCCGCCTGCTGGAAGAACTCTGATGACTTCATCTAAGTCGCCGCCGATTTTCTTTTTTATCTTCTTTGCTACGTCACTTGTTTTTTTATCGCCTTGCATTATCTCAACACATTCTTTACAGTGCTTTTTAATTGCACTTACAGGTCCAGCCATTATTTTTTCTTCATAAACACCTACTGCGAGATTCATTTTTGGCGGTAAGTAATTGGTTTTTCCGGTTATCATGAATGATCCTTTAGTCATGTACTCTCCTGCTTTGGCTTCTTTTGATACTTGTTCAGGTTTAACATAGAAAACGTCAAGTGTTGTTAAGCCCTCCCTCCACGCTCGGCTGTAACAGGCTGTAAAATCAGATGCTTCTTGCATGGTGCTTTGGGATATCTTCTTTTCATCACTTTTTATTACTACGAATGGACTTCCTGCCATGTCTGTATGAAAAACTACATCGTTTTTGTCTGCATGTTTTTTTATTACGATTTCGTTTGTTGTTGCATCACGTCCACCGATAACAAGTAATCCTTCTGATGAAACGAACCATCGAAATTTTTCGTACCATTCTTTTTTTCGAATTTTCTTGATTGTTATCTCTTTTTCTTCAGTTTTTTCTTTTTGTGCTCGTATTAATTTTTCTGTTGTAATTTCAATTGCTTTTTTTGCTCCCGCTAATTTTTTCCTTGCTTTCTTTGCTTTATTAAAATATTCTTCTGCGTTTTCTTCAATGCTTTTTCTTAAATCTAAAACTATTTTCATACTATTTCATAATAAGAAGTGATTTATATATTTTTTTAACAATTGCTTATTAAATCTAAGTTTACAGATCGTTCTTTGCAAAGTGTTGTTTCTGTTTCGTGCATGATTCTTGGCACTAGTGTGTTTTCTATTTTACAGAAGAAATCGTCGTTTATCATTTCAGGTATGGTTGTACAATCTGCTTCTTCATCTCCTATTCCTGAGCTCCAGTTCATTATCATTGCGCCTATCGCGACTGCGAATGCAATCAAGAGAATCGTAGCTATTATTGGTGACATACCTCTTTTATTCATATGATATTTTATTCTTTAGGTAATATTTAAAGCTTTCTAAAATATGTTTACAGCGCTATTTTTTTTTAAATAGTAAACTTTATTAATAATAAAAATCTAACAGTGTAAAAAAGGGGTGATTTTTATGTGGGGAATAGTAGTTTTAGTGGTAGTAATTCTTTTTATTTTGTCGGGGCTAAAGGTTGTTAATGAATTTGAGCGGGGAGTAAAGTTTACTCTTGGAAGATTTGCTGGTATTATGAATCCCGGTCTTAGAATAGTTGTTCCTATATTTCAGTCATGGCAAAGAGTTGATATGAGAGTAAAAGCTGTTGATGTTCCTGACCAAGATTGTATGACAAAAGATAACATTTCAGTAAATGTAAATGCAGTTATTTATTATAAAGTGGGTGAAGCTGAAAAAGCCATAATCAAGGTTGAGAACTATAATTATGCAATTAGTCAACTTGCACAAACAACCATGAGAAATATTGTTGGAGAAGTGGAACTTGATGAGCTCTTAAGTCAGCGTGATAAGATTTCAGACAGGATACAACTCATTGTTGATAAGGCTTCAGATCCTTGGGGAATAAAAGTAGATTCTGTAGATTTGAAAGATGTTGTTCTTCCGGTTGACATGAAGAGAGTTATTGGAAAACAAGCAGAGGCTGAAAGAGAAAAAAGATCAGTTATAATCAAAGCTGAAGGAGAAGTTATTGCTGCAACAAACATAGCAAAAGCAGCATCTGTACTTTCAAGATATGATGGTGCTCTTCACTTAAGAACTCTTCAAACAATAAATGATCTTTCAAGCGACCAGAGTAATACTGTCATTTTTGCAGTTCCTTTAGAGATCTTGAGAGCAGTTGAACGCTTAGGGAGAAAATAATTAAATAAATTATTTTTTATGATTATTTTTTATTTTTATTACTTTTTTTTTAATTGTCCACAACTCTAACATTTCTTCTTCTATAAAGTGCAGTTTTCCAGGAACAATTAAACAGTGTAGTGGATTTCCAAAATCCTCTTTTTTTAAATCTGAAGCTCTACCATATTTAATATTGAAATTTCCACCAATTCTTGCGCAGCCTATAATCATTTTGTTTTTAGTAAATACTTTTTCTTTTCGTTCCTCTTCAATATCTAACAGTATGTTTATGGCTTCATTCACAGTCATTTTTCTATCAGGTTTTATGTCTAAAAGAATAAGTGTGTGAAGATTTGCTTGTTGATTCGTTTTTATAGCATCATAAGCTGTTTGTGGTTTAAAACTTTGTTCTGGATAAGGAAGAGATGTTGTTTTTCCGAATTTGTAAAGTTCCAGACCAACAATTCCTACTGCATTAATAATTGATGCGTTGTTTATTACAGAAACGCCCAGGCCTTTGTTTATAGCTCTTAAGTAGAGGTCTGTGTGAGTTGTTGCACCAAAAACATCTCCTACGACTAAGAATGCAACATTTTTATGAATTGCTTTTTCAAGTATTTCATCAGCTTTTTTTTCAACGAAATTTCTGTCTGCAAGAAGTATTTTTTTATTATAAAAAGTTTCTAAATCAGAAACTTTGCATTGAAGCATAGATGTGTAATTTTCAAGGTATACAAAATCTGCTTTTTCCACAGCTTGAAGTCCTTTATAAGTTATATCTTCAGGGCTGCTCAGACCAATTCCAATCATATAAAGTGTCATAAACTTTAGAATAAGATGTTTTATTTTAATGGTTTTTGGTTTTATTATCTAATCCTTGAAGAACTAAAATATCTTCGGTTGTTAATTTTTTAACTTTTTGTTTGAGTTTATTTTTAACTTCTGTTTCTTTTTCTTTAAGAGTTTTTGTTCTTTTATTTTCTTCCAGTTCTTCTGTTTCAACATTGTGTTGTTTAAGTTGATCCTTAATTGCTTGAAGTTCTTCAAGTTTTTGTTTGAGTTCAGAATTAAGCTGTTTATACTCTTCTTTTTTGGTTGAGAAACTTTCCTCAGCTGATTTTTCATCTTTGCGAAGTTCATCAATAGATTTGGAATTTTCAATAAGTATTTCATGTTGTTCTTGGCTTTCTCTTGCTTCTCTTTGAATATCTTTATGTAATTTGTTAGCTTCTTTCTTGAGATTATTTATTTCGTCCCTTTTTTCTTTTGCTTTTTCCCAATCAATACTGAGATTCTTCATTTCTTTATATTGTTCCTTAAGTTTTTTGAGCTGCTTCATCATTTGCTGCTCCTTATCAAACTTCATAGGTTCAGTTTCCATCTTGAATTCCATACTTTCAATTTTCTTTTTTAATTGAGCAGGATTCTCTGTTATTCCTTTTTTTTCAAGAGAATTTTGATAATTTTTTTTCAAGTCTGAAAGTTCTTTTAGACCAACTGTTATGAGTTTATTCATCTCATCTCTTTTTTGCTTCATATCATGAACTTCAGTGGTCATGTTATTTCTTTTTTCTTTAGAACCTTTAAGATTAGAAATTTTATTTTTTATTTCTTTTACTATAGAACTCTTTTTCTTAAACCAATTTTCTTTATCAGCGTTGAGTTTATTGAGTTTTGAGCGTAGCTCAGTTACTTCTCTTTTCGCTTGTTTCAGGACATCGATAAGCCTGTTTTTTTCACTCTCACTCAACATGTTTCAACACTTATTTTATATTTAAAATCTAAAAAATAAAAATGAATAATTTTTTTAGCCGAATAAAGCGCCAAGTCCTGCGGCTGCTTGCTCTTCAGATTTTTCTTCTTCTTTTGGCTGTTCTTCCTTCACTTCTGCTGGAGCTACATTTCCACTAGGTGCTGCTGGAGCTGCTGCTGGTGCAACTGCTGCACTTTTTATTGCTTCTTCTATGTCAACACCATCAAGAGCTGCGACTAAGGCTTTAATCCTTGCAGCGTCTGCTTTTACGCCTGCTGCTTCTAGGACTTTTTTCATTGAACTTTCATCTATTTTCTGACCTGCTTTGTACAGGAGCATTGCACAGTATATATATTCCATTTTATACCTCCTTGAAAAACTATGATTTTGATTCGTTGTTTTCCTTTAATTCTTCTTTTTTCTCCTCTTTTACTTTTTGTGGTTCTTCTTTTGTTTCTACTTTTGGTTGTTTTTTTTCTTTAGTTTTTTTTTCTACTTGAGGAGCATCTGGTATGTTAAGTTGTAATTTTAAACATTTAGCTTGGCCTTCGACTTTAGCAATAATTGTTTTTACTGTTTCATCAGTTAATATATCTTGGCTTAAAGCAAGACTTAATGCGTCAAAGGCAGCTTTTTGTATTAGTAATGTGATTGTTTCCTTTGTTGGATAACCAGTGTTTATTGATAGGTTAATAGCCATTGTAGCGGCTGATTTAATGTTTGATAAGTATTCTTCTGGGTTGATATCAAGTACTTCTTTTGTTATTATTTCATTGTTTTCACAAACAGCTATCAAGTCAAGACCAATTTCCATAGGTTCAAGTTTTAATCTTTGCAGTATTGCGGCAAGTTTTTGACTAACTACTTCGCCTTCTTTTGCAACAACTGTATCTCCTTTTATGGCTATCTTACCATTTTCAACAGCAGATTTTATTCTAAAAGCTGCTAGTTCACTAATTATTGGTCCTGGTGAAAAACCTGTTGGACCTGCTTTTACTATAATATTATTTGGTGCAACTTGACCTGCTTTTATTGGTGCTGTTGACTTATTTTTCTTAAGTGTTGCGAATAATTTGAATGGATTATCATTTGTGAATATTAAAGCTGGCATTCCTTTTAGGTATTCTGATAGTTTTGTTAAATCTTCTTTTTTACTTTGTTCAAAAGCAATTTTTATCAATCTTTTTTTTGTCATTCGAATTATGACTGTGTTTCTTAATTGTTCTCTCATAGTTTGTAGCTGTTTTGCAGGCAGGTTTTTCATATTGACAATTCCTATTATTGGATATTTGTCTATCAAAGTCGTAATTTCTTTGACTGTAATTTTTTTGTGTTCAGCTACTTTTGCCATTTTTATACTTTCACCGGTTTGCTCATTGTGAATTTTATGAATACTCCTTTGACGTTATTATTCTCTTTTGGTAAGTGATGTATTAATTGGTCGAATATGTAAATTGCGTTATCGGTTATTTCTTCTTCTTTCATATCTTCTTTTCCTATTGTAACGTGTATAACTGGTTCTTTTTTTGCAGATAGTCTAACTGTTTTTTGAAGCCTTTCATAAAGAGGTTTTATTTGTGGTTTAGCAACGATTACTGCTCCAACTTTAGGGTTGGGCATTTTTCCTCTTGGTCCAAACGTTCGTCCAAAAACAGCGGCAATGTCTTTCATCAGACTTCCTTGAGCGATAAAGTATTCATATTTTTTTGCAAGGCTTTTGGCTTTTTTCTTGTCTTTATAATCTTCAAATTTGTTTTGTGGTATTGCTTCATCACAAACTTTTTTTGCTTCATCGAAGAGATCTGGTCCTACTAGTGCACAAACTTTTTGTGGTTTTCCAATTGTATTATGTACAGTGACAAAGAAATCGACTTGATCATCAGGATTTTTTAAGTTTAAGTCTTTAAGAGTTATTATAAGATCGATTGTTTGAGTAAAATTTCTTTTTTTTGACTCTTTTTTGAGTAAGGCTAATGCTTTAGTAAAACTTTGTTTATCCATTTTCCCTCCTACATTAAGTAGTATTGTCGGGTTGTTAATCCGTTTCCTTTTGAAAATAAAGGTTCATTTATAAATATTGCTGTTTGTGCTCGTTATTTTTTTTGAGTATAAAGCGTCACGGCCCGGATTCCACGAAGTGGTGCCAGAAATGTTTTATTTCTGAGCATGTTCAAATCCGGTAAATACTAACATATCATTTTGTTTTTAGTAATAAAAGCGCCACGGCCCGGATTTGAACCGGGAATTCCAAAGGAACTGGCTATCCTTGAATATTTCTCTCAAGGCCAGCGCAATACCGAGTTATGCGACCGTGGCAAGAGGTCATGTTTGTTGTGGTCGCGACCAAAAATCTTTTTTTTTTTTGATTTTTGAGTATGCGACCGTGGCATGAGGTCATGCTCTTCTTTAGAAATTTTGTTTCTATATTTAAAATTAACTATATCTTGACATGTTTAAGAATGATCTGACTTCATCAAATATTTCTTGACACTCATCAATTAGATGCACTTCCATCTTTTTATTATAGCTTCGATAGATAAATTTGTCTGTCAGAGTTCTGACAAAGTAGTAGAATGGCTTTGTTTCCCAAGAGTCTTCGTAGTCGGTTATGAAGTACGCTGTAAATTTTATTTCTACTTTTCCTTTCCAAAGTTTCATTTTTACATTGTTTCTTTCAACTTCTACTTCTGTGAGGTCTGAGAGAACTATGTCTATTTTGAATTCGAACTTTGCATAATCACTTATCTTTTTGTAAGGGTGAAGTTCCATCTCTATTAGTTTGCAATCTTTGAATACTTGTTCGTAGTTTCTTCTTTCTGCTTTGTCATAACGATGTTTTTCAAACCACTTATCTATTACACTGTATAGTTCTTTTACGTTTACCAACCCTTCGTATTTTAGAAGTTTCCCTTCAACAAGTGTTTTTATTTCAGCCATTTTTCTTAAATTAAATTGTTTGAAATTTTATTTTTTTTAATATTCATGCCTGTCGGTTTCCATCTTTAAAAACTTTTTTATTTCTGTTTGTAAAGCATAGTTTTCGTATTCTTGATAATCTTCATGTAATATTTTTATCTCTTTTTTCTTTATTGTTTTTATTAGTTTTCCGAGTAACTCGTTGAATTTGCTGCCTTTAAATTTGTCTGTCCAGTCAAGTTGTAAACCAGCATTTATACTTACAAGTATTCTTCCTTGCGTTTTTTTGACTTTTTTTCCGTCTTCTACCACTTCTATTTCTTTTGCGTCCCATAAATGATAGTCTATTGTAAAAGTGTATCTTATATACGCGGTTATTCTTCTGTGAGCATTTACAGTAACTTCTATTTCATTGCCCCAAGGCGTGCTTTCTTTGTCTTTATACCTATTTTCATGTACTTCGTATTTTCTGTTATATAACCATTGAGCTATGAGTTGGTATAATCCACCCCAGTCAAATATACCTTTGTACTTGACGTTCGTTGTACCTGCATCTATTAATTCCATGTTTCTCTTTTAAGAAATATACTATATAAAATTTGTGCTTATTTTACCTTTTTATCTGAGTCTTATAGTTTCTAGATTTCTTGGTGCGATAGTTTCAATTCTATTAATTTTGTGTATTGATCTGCTTAAATCAAGGCATCTGCTGCTTTCACCGTGGTTAACTATGACTTTTTTTGGTCTTGGATTGCATCTCGCGACGAAATTCATAAGTTCTCTTCTGTCAGAGTGTCCTGTAATCTCTATTTTTTGAACTTCCATTTTAAGTTCCATTATTTCGTTGCTTTGACCATTCTTGAATGATATTTCTTTTATTCCTTGTTGTATCCTTCGTCCAAGGCTTCCTTCTCCCTGATAACAAGTAAATACTAGTGAGTTTTTAGGATTATCGCCTAATTCTCTCAAATATTGTACTGATGGTCCGCCGACAAGCATTCCAGATGTTGCAAGTATTATACAAGGACCTGTTTCTTCTATTAACTCCTTTCTTTCTTTTGCACTTCCAACTCGTTTTATGTTTTCTGCGAGGAATGGATTGTTATCTTTGTGAAATATTTGTTGACGCACAGTGTTATTTAAGAATTCTGGATACGCAGTGTGTATTGCAGTAATATCCCATACCATTCCATCAATAAATAGGGGTACTGAGTCCATTTTTCCTTCTCTAATCATTCTTTCAATTAGAACTATTATTTCTTGCGCTCTTCCGGAACCTAGTACTGGCATTAAGACTTTTCCACCTCTTTTTATTGTATCGGTTATTAAATCTCCGAGCACAGTGTCTTGTGTTCTGGAATCAGGCATCACTGATTCTTTTGCTCCATATGTGCTTTCTATCATTAGTGTTTCGAGTCGTGGAAAATTTGTGACTGCAGGGGATAATAAGTTAGTTTTTGCATATTTGATGTCTCCTGTGTAAAGAAAATTATGTAATCCATTTCCTATATGCATGTGAACCATTGCGCTTCCAAGGATGTGCCCTGCATTGTAAAGAGTTATTCGAACATCTGGTGTGATATCTGTTACTTCGTCATAGTTGAGTGTTATTGTATGTTTTACCATCTCTTTTACATCGTCGCTTGTATAAATTGGTTCTTTGCCTTCGTCTCTTTGAATCTTAATCATATCAAGTTGTAGTAGTGCCATTACATCTCTTGTTGGAAGAGTACAATAAATCGGTCCTCTATATCCATATTTGAAAAGATAGGGTATAAGTCCTGAATGATCAATGTGTGAGTGAGAAACTATAACTGCGTCTAGTTCTTGTATGTCAAATTCTGGTGCTTCTAAATGAGGGTATGGATGATCATTTGATGCAACATCTATTCCGCAGTCTACTAGAACTCTTGATTCTGGTGTTTGTAATAATATACTTGATCTTCCTACTTGTCTTGCGCCTCCAAGACAGGTTATTCTTACCCATTCTTCTTTTTTACCTCTTAACCAGCCATTATAGATTCTTTCACCTGTTTTATGCAAAAATTTTCTTCTGTAATCAGAATTATTATAGAGAACGGATCTTATGTTTTCTATTAATTGACTTCTTATTGGAGGAGTTCTTTTTATTGTTGGAACCCATAATGTTTCAGATTTTATTCTGCGAAGATTTTCTCCGTCTTTTCCTATTGCAGAGCCTGGTTTTTCAACTTCAAGAATAACTATTGATCTTTGTGGATCAAATATGATGTTATCGACTCCTGCTTCTTTCCCAACTATCTCTTTAATTTTTTTCTCTGCTTTTTCGAGGTCCATACAAATTGTAGGGTCAGGTCTTAATTCTATTCTTTTTTTGATTTGATTGACTATTTCTCTAATCATCCCTTTATCATCAAGAAAAAATTCTTTGTTTTTTGTGTAAAGTACAATATTTGCTCCTTCAAAGCTTGCATCGCTTATCTTTCCTTCAGGTATATTTTTTAATATTTCTTTTAATATTTCAGACATATTCATCACTTACTTTGTTATTTTAAGAATATTGATTTATTCAATTCTAGTGTTAATTATTTTTTGTACAGCTTTTCGTATACCTTTCTTATCTATTACTGTTACATCTACGCCTTCACCGGATGCAGAATCTCTTTGTATTGCTGCGTTTAAAGCTTTTATTGCCATATTTATTCCTTCTTGTTCAGTCATATCTTTTTTGTATTGTGATTCTAAAACTCCGTAAGCCATGGTGCTTCCTGACCCGCTTGCTACAAAGTCTTTGACATCACTGATTGATCCGTCTGGATATAAGTCAAATAATTGTGTTTTTTCATCGTATCCTGCGAATAAGAAGTGACTAATGCCAGGTATCATTGACATTTTTCGAATGTTTGAGTAAACCATGCCTGCAAGAAGATTTGCACTTTCTTTAACTGTTGGTTTTCTGTTTGTTCTTATCTCTTTAAGTTTTACTTCAGCTCTGATGAGTTTTACGAGTAGTTGTATGTCTGAAACTGTTCCTGCAGTTGTTACAGCCATATAACTGTTTATCTCTTGGATTTTATTTACATCTTTGCTTGCGATGAAATTTCCAGCTGTTGCTCTTTTGTCTGCGCCTAATATAACACAATCTTTACAAACTAAACCTACGGTGGTTGTTCCTGTTTTCAAAATATCTTTCATTCTTTATCCCCTTTTAGAATCTTTTTTAAAGAATTAATTTGATTTCTGATAATAATTGTTTATTTAAAAAGTTTGTGTTTTTTTTAGTTTACATTTGAGAATATTAGTCCTGTCGTGTTATGTTCTTTAATTTTTTCTTCTCCTTTGAATGTTATTCTCATTTGTAGTTGAACTTTTGAGTTTGGGTTTAACTCTTGTTCACAACCACCAAGTTCTAGTCGACAAACCCTTGTTTGTGTCCAACCTTCTGTATTATATTCTGAAATGATTAGTTCATTACTGGGGGTTTCAGACCAGCTGAAGTCATTATTATACATTGGGCAATATATTTTTAATCCGAGATTTGTGTTACAAATAATTTCTTTTCCGGAGTTATCATAAAGATTAACTTGTATTGGCACTATTCCTTTGTTCATATTGTTTTGCAAGAATAATGTAAGATTAAATGTGCTGTCAGTTTTTTTTAGAAAGTGTTCTACGCATTGAATATTTGCTCCAAAAGAGCATTTTTCAGGTAAGTATTTGGAGAAGTGCAGCAAATCAAAGTATGAAAGTGAACCTAAAATTAATATGATTGTTATAGCTGCAATCAAATATATCGCTAGTCCTTCAAAACTTAGTTGTCCTTTTCTAGAAACATTTTTACTGGACATTTGCATATACTCTTCCTTTGATTGAATGATTATAATTTCCGCTCACTCTTCTAAATATTAATTCGACTGTGATATCTTCTTTTGATCCTTTAATTGTTTCTTTGTTGCACCCTTGAAGTTTTAGTTTGCAGCTCATTCCAGGATTCCATTTTTCCAAAGCTTTCGTTGGTATTAATGTTTCATTGCTGGGGTCAGGAAGTGTCGTCCAGTTTTCTCCAACACTTTGGTATGGACAATAGATTTCAAGACCATCGTTATCACAGAGATATTCATTATTGCCAGTATCATATATTCTGACTTGCACAGGAATTATTGGTTTTTCAAGATTATTCTTGAGTTTTAAAAGTAATACATAATTGTTGGAATCAGTTTTTTTAACACTGAAATCTTCGCAGTATATGTTTGGACTGAATATGCATTGCTCTGATAAATATTTTTGTGGACTTATAATGTCAAAATAAAATAATGCTGCAATTGTTATTAATACTATGAAGATTGCCCACACATATGTTGTTAAATATTCTATTGCAGCTTGTGCTTTTTTGATTCTGACACCTCTTCTTCCTATGGTTGCTTATAGAATTGTTTCTTTATATAATTTTTGCTGTTAATGCTGTGTCGGATAATTAATTTTTTCTGATTAACACATAAACTTTTTTGTTTATGTGTTTTTTTGAGGACATAATCATTCCTCCGTTTCCGATTTGTTTAACAGTTCCTTCAGTAATTTCTT
>Ga0180007_10002922_pt1 | contig 19722 bp, 19 predicted proteins | sample MM_PC_MetaG_FD_121122 | JGI IMG/M metagenome (GOLD analysis project Ga0180007, IMG submission 121122) | Groundwater microbial communities from the Aspo Hard Rock Laboratory (HRL) deep subsurface site, Sweden - MM_PC_MetaG | ecosystem: Environmental > Aquatic > Deep subsurface > Groundwater... | reverse complement strand
GCTGTGTGGGGAAATGACAGAATCATCCGAGGGTCAAACACTCCTGCGGCTGTCGTGTTCTCATCGGCAATCCGTAGCCACTCTACGATCTTGGCCCGTGTCGATGCTTCCCTCAGCTCCGCGTCGTAATACGGTTTCCAATCCATGTCGGGCCAATCCTACGCGCAACCCGAGCGACATGCCAGATAGTGATGCACGCACAAAGACAGGATAGACTGACGTCGAAAGGAGTTCCTATGAAACCCGTTCAAATCGAAGATCTCTTGGACTATCGTTTCCTTTCTTCAGTAGAGATTGCTCCCAGTGGTGACTGGGCCGCGTTCGTGGTCAAGTCCGCGGATGCTGCAAAGAAGGGCTACGATGCCGACATTTACCTCGCCCCACTCGCAGGGGGTGAGGTGCGGCGGCTTACGACTTCGGGCAAGGACGGACCCTTTATCTGGGAGGCAGCGGGAGACGTCATCTTGTTCGCCTCAAAGCGCAAGGAAGACGTCAAGGGAACTGCGCTTTATCGCATACGCATAACGGGAGGGGAAGCCGAATTCGTCGTCGAGCTTCCACACAAAGCTGAAGCGTTTCAGCTGCTCCCGGATGGTCGCATTCTGTTCACTGCACGCGTTCCACTCGACGAAGCGCCGGACCAGGATGATGCAGGAGACTACGAGGTGCTTGAAGAGATTCCGTTCTGGCAGAACAGCAAGGGATTCACCAGCCGAAAGCGCGTTCGCCTGTTCATTTGCGATCCAGCAACGCGAGAGACCAAGACATTGTCAGAGCCCGAGTTGGAGATCCAATCGTTTGATTGCTTGGAGAATCGCCTCACCTACGTTGCACGACGATTCTCAGGCATTGCAGCCACAACCAGCGAATTGTGGCTTCATGATCTCATCTCCGGAGACAGTCAGAGCCTCTCTAGGGACGAACTCGCGTTGAGCGATGCTCGATTTCTGGATCACGAGTCTCTGCTTGTGTTGGCTTCAGACATGGCTCAATACGGACTCAGTCAGAATCGCGAATTGCTGCTTTACAACTTGCCGAATCGCACAAGCCAAAGCCTCACGCCAGGATGGGATCGCTCAGTCGGGAACTCCGTAGCCTCAGATTGCCGTCATGGCGGAGGCCCCACGCTGTGCGTCGATCAGGGATTCGCGTATGTCACCATCACGGAACGAGCGACTTCCAAAGTCGTTCGGATCTCGCGCGATGGAACCATGACCGTCGTCGCTGACCCCAACGGCTCAGTCGATGCGTTTGCAGTGTCTCATGGCCGTATCGTTTGCGCAGAACTCCACGCAGATGCCCTCCACGAGCTGTACATCTATGACGGCGGTTCTTCACGCAAGTTAACCTCACTGAACGAGAATGGCCTGGCCGAGAAGACCGTTTCCATGCCCGAGCCGTTTTCTGTCAAGTCTGGGAACACGACCTTGGATGCGTGGATCGTCAAGCCCACTGCCTTTGACCCGGGCACCAAGTATCCCACAATCCTCACCATTCATGGGGGGCCACGAGGAGCGTATGGCGATGTCTTCTTTCATGAAATGCAATTCTTTGCCGCTCAGGGCTATGTCCTGATCTATACCAACCCTCGTGGATCGTCAGGTCGAGGCAATGACTTCGCCAATTTGCAGGGCAAATATGGCACCATCGACTACGACGATCTGATGTCTGTGGTCGATGCCGCCATTGAGAGGTTCCCATTCATCGATACCGATCGCCTCGGAGTCACCGGGGGATCCTATGGTGGGTTCATGACGAATTGGATCATCGGCCACACGAATCGATTCAAAGCCGCTGTATCCCTGCGTTCGATTGCCAACTGGACGAGCAAGTTCAACACGACGGATATCGGCTATTACTTCAACAAGGACGCCATGGGAACTGATCCCTGGGCCGATGGGGGCGCTGACAAGCTCTGGTGGCATTCGCCATTGAAATACGCAGACAAGGCAGTCACTCCGACACTGTTCATTCACTCGGAACAGGACTATCGCTGCTGGCTTGCTGAAGGCCTTCAAATGTTCACTGCGCTGCGCTATCACGGCGTGGACAGCCGGTTGGTGATGTTTAGGGAAGAGAACCACGAGCTATCACGGTCGGGGAAACCCAAGCATCGTGCACGACGGCTTCAAGAGATGCTCAACTGGTTCAATCGATATCTGAAATCTGAATGAGGTGATCCGATGCAACTGGGTGGCATTCCGCGACTTTCATTGGGCGAGTTTCCGACACCGCTTCAAGAGCTGAAGAATCTAGGCCGCATCTTGGGCGGCCCGCGAGTTTTCGTGAAGCGTGATGATCTGACCGGTCTAGGATTGGGCGGCAACAAGCTGCGCAAGCTGGAATATGCGCTCGCCGAGGCGGCAGCATCGGGGGCGACCGTTGTAATCACCGTCGGGGGTCCCCAGTCCAATCACGTGCGTCTTACCACCGCAGCCTGCAACAAGCTCGGTCTGAAAACCGTCTTGGTCATTCGCGGCAAGTTGCCCGTGAAGCCCTCCGGCAATCTGCTGATCGATCACATTCTTGGGCCTTCGGAAATCCACTACGTCGGAGCCGATGGATTCCCTGCCAAAGGAGAACTGGATCGAGTCGCGGATGAGAAGGCAAATGAGATCGCTGAGCGATTGCGCGCAGAGGGTGAGGTCCCCTATTTCATCCCCAATGGGTGCCGCGCCATCCACGGCGCCATGGGCTATGCCAGCTGTGTCTTGGAGATGGTGAGCCAGTTTAAGGATCGACAACTGGCCCCCACCGCCGTATTCACGGCAATCGGCACATCGAGCACACATACAGGATTGGTTCTTGGCGCCCATTTGTTCACCCAAGATCAACTCAAAATCGTCGGTATTAGCGTAGCCAACGCATCAGGAGGGCTCACTGAGCGAGTCGCGAGACAACTGCAAGAGGCTGTCGATTACTTCAAGCTGGCATCGACCGTGCCCCAAAAGGCCATTGCCATTCTCGACGACTACGTCGGAGATGGGTACGGCATTCCGACGGAAGCCATGAAGGAAGCCGTGCTTCTCACGGCACGATCCGAAGGCGTATTGCTGGACCCCGTGTATACGGGAAAGGCCATGGCAGGATTGATCGATCGCGTGCGCGCTGGCGACTACACCACGGACGATGTCGTCGTGCTATTGCACACAGGGGGAACCCCCGCGCTGTTCGCCGATACGCAAATTGACACGTTCATTGATGCATCCAGCGGGACAGATAATCCATGAAAGACCGGATCAACATCCGTCGACTCGAACATTCAGACAGCGATCTCGGAAGCCAGACGATTCGCACCGTCAAGCACGCCGATCCCCTGGATGAAACGACGTCGTTCACCCAAGACAACATGAAGCAGTGGCTGGAGAATCCCTCCCATGTCCTTATTGTCGCGAGTCAGGATCAAGTCGGCATTGGTTTTGCTCTTGGGTACCTCCTGAATCGGATCGACCCACCTCGTCCTATGCTTTGCTTCTATGAGTTGGAGGTCGCTCCAGCATATCGCGGGCGTGGCATCGGCAAACGACTGGTTGAAGCCATGAAACTCGTGGCGCGTGACGCTCAGGCGATCAAGATGTGGGTCCAAGCCAATGGAGATAACCAAGCGGCACGCGAACTGTATCAACGGTGCGGTGGCATTGAGAGTGCGGTCCCTGACTACATCTATGTGTGGCCTGAATGGGCTGTCAACGGCTAGGTAGACCGATTCTACTTGCAGTCGTCAAGAGCAAAGAGCAAAAGGAGAGGCCTGAGCCTCCCCTCTTGCCATGCACCGGGTGGTGCTAGCTGTCTGTACGATTATCTTGCCATATGTCCGGATGCCTCACCCTGGAACTGGTTCCCAAATCAGAGGACAACGAGCCATGGCAGGGGGGACACAACTCCTATTTTAGACCGTATCTTGAGTGCGCGATTTCGCCACAACAACGAAGAAGGGGAAGCCAAGATGGCTTCCCCTTCATGGCGTTGTTCCCATTCCGCGACTATTTCTCAGCAAGAAAAGCATGCATCGCAACTGCTGCACGCTTGCCCGCACCCATCGCCTCAATCACCGTGGCAGCGCCCGTGACAATGTCTCCGCCAGCATAGACGCCGGGGATACTGGTCAGCCCAGTTTCTGGGTCAGCGACAATGCTTCCCCAACGGTTCAGATCAAGATTGGGCGTGCTCTGTGGAATGAGGGGATGGGGCCCGTTTCCGATAGCAATGACAACTGTCTCCGCCTCGATCTCGAATTCCGAACCCTCAATCGGAACCGGGCGCCGACGGCCCGAGTCGTCTGGCTCGCCTAGTTCCATCTTGATGCAACGAATGGCCCTTAGGTTTCCGTTCTCACCGATGAACTCGATGGGATTGGTCAGCAACTGAAACTGAATTCCCTCTTCTTTGGCATGGTGAACTTCCTCACCACGAGCAGGGAGCTCATCCTCTGATCGGCGATAAACGATGAACGACTCTTTGGCCCCCAACCGGAGCGCAGTTCGGGACGAATCCATGGCTACGTTGCCGCCGCCGACCGTGACAACCCGCTTCCCGACCTTGATCGGGGTGTCGTATTCCGGGAATCGGTACGCCTTCATGAGGTTGGTTCGCGTCAGGAACTCATTGGCCGAGAACACGCCGTTGAGACTCTCGCCAGGCACACCGAGAAATCGCGGAAGCCCGGCACCCGTTCCGATGAACACGCTATCGTAGTCACCGTCAAGCAGATCCTGAACGGTCTGCGTGCGTCCGATGACCTTATTCACCTTGACTTCCACCCCCATCTCGCAGAGGGCGCTAATCTCCCGCTGAACGATGTGCTTGGGAAGTCGGAATTCCGGGATTCCGTACATCAGGACACCTCCGGCCACATGAAGCAGCTCGAAGATTGTGACCGAGTGGCCGCGCCGCCGCATTTCTCCGGCTACAGTCAACCCGGCAGGACCGGCACCAATGACGGCAATGCGCTTGCCGGTATCCGGCTCAATGTTCGCGTAGCGGGTCTCGTTCTCGGCCTCCCAATCGGCGCAAAAGCGCTCCAGTCGTCCGATGGCTACTGGCTCGAAACGCCCGGCCAGCGTACATACACCCTGGCACTGATTCTCTTGCGGACAAACGCGACCACACACTGCAGGAAGCGAGTTGTCTGTCTTGATCACTGAAATGGCTTGTCCAAATTCGCGGTTCTTGACGTGTTCAATGAATTTGGGGATGTCAATACCGACAGGACACCCCTTGACGCACGGCTCATGCGGGCATTGAAGGCACCTCTCCGCTTCTTGAACGGCTTCGTCTGGCGAATAGCCGAGGGGGACTTCGTTGAAGTTGTGGACGCGCTCGGCAGCTGGTTGCTCGCGCATCGGTGTCTGTTTCGCATGGATCACTTCTCCACCCCTTCAGCCTGCTTGGCCATATAAGCATCCATGGAACATGACTCCTCATCGTGATAGTAGCCTTGTCGCAACATGAGCAGATCGAAGTCGACCTGATGCCCGTCGAATTCGGGACCATCGACGCAAGCGAATTTCGCCACGCCTCCCACGTTCACGCGACATCCGCCACACATACCCGTTCCGTCGATCATGACGGAGTTCAAGCTAACGATTGTTGGTACTGCAAACGGGCGCGTGATGTCAGCACAAACCTTCATCATGATGGCCGGGCCAATGGACCAGACACGGTCGATCTTTCGTCCAGATTCAAGAATCTGCTTGAGCGGATCGGAGACGAATCCCTGCTTGCCGTAGGATCCATCATTGGTCATGATGATCAATTCGTCACAGGATGAGGCAAACTCCTCTTCATAGAACATCAGGTCACGACTGCGATATCCGATGATCCCGATCACCGTATTCCCAGCTGCCTTGAGCGCTCTTACAATCGGGTAAAGAGGGGCAATGCCTACGCCTCCGCCCACACAGACTACGGTTCCGTAATTCTCTATCTCAGTCGCCTCGCCAAGTGGTCCAGCGAAATCGAGGATGCTGTCTCCCTCGTGGAATTGTTCACCCATCTCTCGGGTGCTCTTTCCCACTTCCTGGATGACCAAAGTTACGCCGCCCGTTTCGGGATCGACGTTCACGATGGTCAGCGGAATCCGCTCGCCTTTCTCGTGCAGCCTCAGTACGATGAACTGGCCTGCCTTTCCCACCCGAGCGATGTCAGGTGCTTCAATCACATACTCGCGTATGCCGGGTCCAAGCGTTCGCTTCGTGAGAATCTTGTACACGATGGTTGCTCCTCCTGACTACACAAATCGGCCCTTGGTGCCGGCCGGCGCCGCATTATCGTTCACCTGCCATGGGGTCTCAACTTCTTGATCAACCGCAATTTGCGTACAATGGCTCCTTATGACCCAGCGCTACTACATCGAGACCGATGGCAGAATCTTCCTCGTCTCGCGAGATGGACGCCTTGATTTGCCCATAAAGAGCGAAATCCCCTTCGAATTCGAGATTGTTGCTCCGCTGGCTCCGTGTTCAGAGGTCGTGTTCTGTGTACCAAATCTCACGGCCCACCCATCTCATTGGATGAGCAAGGACGTTGTGCCTGTGGATCCCAACGTTACGCCTTGCGTTCGCGAAGCCGTTCATGCGACCATGCCCCGCGTGGTGACCGAAGGCGTCGTTGTCCAGAACGATTCGGTCCTGCTGCTCAAGGGAAGCCGAGGCCTAACCAAGGATCTTTGGACACTGCCCGGGGGATTCATTCGATTCGGAGAGGGGCCAGTCGATGGATTGCTTCGCGAAATCCGAGAGGAACTCCGCGTAGACGCGGAAATTGAGGATCTACTGGCTGTCCACTCCAAATTGGGTGACCATACGCTGCTTCATTGGACCGAATTCTTCTATCGAGTCACACTGCTCGGTGAGGTTTCTCCAGATCCGGATGAGATTGCCGAAGCTCGATTCTTCGAACTCGACAAGGGGGCCAGGCTCTTGGCCGACCCCCTGATGCGCGAGGTGATCGAGTCTCTCAGCGCAGGACGATTGCGCCTAGAGTAGATCCATCTGAATGGACAGCTGTATGTCAACGCTCCATTCCAGGTAATACGGTCTGTACTCAAGGAACACGCCTGCAACCACATTGGCCGTATCTACAGGGGAGAGCACGAATTCCAAAACAATCCGATGCGTATCTGTGGGCAAACCTGCCCAGGTTTCTCGGGCAAAATCGTACGTCGCGTTGGCAGACAAGAAGCTGGAGATGAAATAGTCGTACGAGCCTTTGAGGTCGATGCGGTGCGTCGTCAGGATATCGGGAGAGCCCGAGAATGATCCCTGCATCAGTAGCTGCGCTGTGGGCGTCGTGGCCAATGCATAGTTGAAGGCTCCCGAGAACAGAAGGTCATTGCCGCCGCCTGAGGGATCGAGCAATTCATACCCCAATCCAATCTTCAGATCCCATCCGCAGTAGCGAGAAAAACCTTCTTCACGAATGAACCGGGTAATCTCGGAAATATCCAAGGCATCTAGGCCGCCCAATCGAACCAATCCTGAGTTCTCTATCACCTCTTGGATCACGGCCAGCAACTCGGCCAATGATTCGTAGGATGCTGAACTTCCGATCTCCCGAGCTAGAATCTCAAGATCAACAGGGTGCAGATCATGACTGAGCGAACCTCGATCGACCAAGTAGTCGTTAATCCGCATCGCCTTCGCCAACGGGGTGACATCCGCGAATCGCCCTGTTCCGATGCCCAGATTGAATGCCAACCCAAGCTTCTGGAAGGACGAAGAGCTTTGAGACCTGGCTCCGGCAAAGGCAAACAAGTTCTCTTCAGTCGAGAAGTACCGCTTATAGTTACCGTCTGCATTGATCTCATAGGTCGTCAGACTGTCAGCTGTCACGGTCATGTCATTGGCAAATGAGATGTCAAACCCATACTCGGGAATGTCGAACAACCGCACATACTCCACGCCAAGTTGCCCCTGATTGATGTCGCGATTCTCTAGTCCGTAGGGATCATTGTGGTATTGATACGAGAAGTTCAGCATCAAATTGGAGAGGTCCGTTTTCGGGGACCGGTAGTCGCAAAGAGGAACAGCCACTCCTGTCCATGTAAGGGCACACAGTGCCAGCAACACAATGGCAATAGACCGGCGCATCAAGATCACCTCGACCTAACCGTATCCCGAAGCGAACAAAGATCCATTGAATCGTTCCTGTGTGGGGGTGCCTGTTGTCCAACTTGGGAAAGACGGACTCCGAAATGATGCGGATCAAACCCTATAGCCAGTCAGGGAACAATGGAAGCTGGCGCGCGATGGATTCCACGATACCGCCCAACCCTACGCCCAGGAGGCGAATCCCCCCTTCGTTGAGAGGCACACGATTCCTGAGCAGGTCTAGGGCCAGAGATTCAATCACTTCAGGCGCATCCGTCCCCGTATCTAACTGCGTTTGCCGAGTAATGGTCTTGAAATTGGGATAGCGAACCTTGACCCGCACGACACGGCAAATCAGATTCTCGGCCCGTAGCGATTGGGCGACCTGCTGCACGAGACGGCACACCTCCAATTCCATCTCCTCAAGATCATCGACATCAAATGCATACGTCGTCTCGCGCGAGATCGATTTGGAGTCAACTTCACCCGAAAGCGGAGTCTCATCAATTCCCATGGCCAATTGCTGCAACCGTCGCCCCGACGCTCCCAATTCCCTAACCAACAAGTCTGCGGGAGCCAACCTGAGATCCCTCACACGGAGCAGGCCAAGGCTGGTCAGCCGTTTGGCCGTCACCTTGCCGACTCCCCAGATCTGCGCCACGGGCAGAGGGTCCAGGATTTCGCGGATCTGGTCAGGATCAATCACTTTGAATCCGTTGGGCTTGTCCATTTCGGATCCCAATTTGGAAAGAAAGCGATTGGGCGCCAATCCAACGGAGCAGGTGAGTTTCGTTTCAGCTTGAACGTCTCGCTTGATGGTCTTTGCTGTCTGATGAATGGCCTCAAAACTGGGGCCGCGTTCCGAGAGATCAAAAAAGGCTTCGTCAAGAGAAATCGTTTCGATCGTCGGGCAAAAGCGTTTCAAGATCGTTCGGACGTGCTCGGAGATCTCACGATAGCGGTGAAAACGCGGCATCACATAGATCCCCTCAGGACAGAGCCTTCTGGCTACAGCCGTCGGCAGCGAACTGTGCACGCCATAGGGGCGAGCTTCGTAGGACGCCGTAGATACGACACCGCGCGGCCCGAGGCCTCCAACAATGACTGGCAGCCCACGGTACTCAGGATGATCCAGCTGTTCCACAGCCGCAAAGAACGCATCCATATCCAGATGCCCTATCCATCGCTCAACCGGTACATTCACAGAAGGATTCCTAGACGGCATAGGGCCTCCGCAGTTGGGCCGTGACCCAGGTTGTTGATAATTCGATAGGCAGCAGGCCCGTATTCAGGGCTGTGATGTCCGATGTCATCCGTAGGTTGCACGCACGCGAGTTGTTCGAACGAAAATGGAATCTCATTCGCACGCGCACTGTGCAAGATCATCGCCCAAGCCCATTCATAGGATTCGCGGTGACCGGCCTTCAGCGGCTGGGCCAGAAGGAGTCGCGACAGATCGTAGTGCGACAGTCCCATCCCTTTGCAGGGGCCCAAGTGGAGCCGTGCGACCTTGCTGAGCGGGTGAATGCGCTGAAGAACGGTCCCATCCAATGCTGCACCCGTCAACCCATCCCATTCCATGGCCAAATCCCTGACGAAATTGTCGGAACTTCTCAACAGATGATCACACCCGAAACAGGCTTGGTAGACCAGTTTCTGCAAATCGCGAGCGGTCATGAGAGAATGCCGCTGGTATTCATCCGCGATGATGCCGGGCCATGTTCGTTGCGCTTGCCCTTTGTCACTCATAGTCATGAGGATAGAATCGACTGAAATGCAGATCAAGGAACGCGTGGCAATCACCGGTCGTCCGGGGGTCGGGAAGACGACGCTCATCGAGCGCGTCATCGAGTCTTTGCCTTTGTCTGCGGGCGGCATCGTTGGCAAAGAGATTCTTGTGTGCGGCCACCGCGTAGGCTTCAGTCTCATCGATGTGGCCACCGGCCAGGAAGGCATCCTTGCCCACATTCATCAGCGAATAGGCCCCCAGATCGGAAAATACACGGTTAATCTGGACACACTTCATCGTCTTGCCATCCCGGCCATTTATTCCGCGATTCAATCGAAGGACTTGGTTATCATCGATGAATTCGCACCCATGGAACTGGTGTCGATCGATTTTATTCCCGCGGTTGAAGCTGCATTGGCGTCGGACAAGCCACTCATCATTGCCACACATGCGACCCTGGACCACCCGCTTGTTCATCGGATTCGTCAGGAACTGAAGCTATTCCGCGTGAAGCTTAGCAACCGGGATCGTCTGGTCGCCGAAGTGTGTGACTATCTCAGCGGTCGCTAGATAGGTTCAAACCTCGCGCGAACAAAAGGCGAGTCGCTTCACAACGAACTTGGCTCAGATGAGGGGCCCCAGATCTCTGCCGGAACCGTCATCGCTGCATAGATGTATCGAGTGGACACGTCGCGCGCGTTTTGTTCGAACTATCTGGCAACTTTGCTCAATGCCTGCCGGGTTGCTGCCACCAGGCCATCGACATCGAGCCCGTAGTGAGCCAGCAATGCGTCCGCATTGCCTGATTGGCCAAACCGGTCGTCGACGCCCACGCGAACAACGGGAGTGGGAAGCTCTTCGGACAGCAGTTCACAGATGGCACTTCCCAGTCCATTGGCGATCTGGTGCTCTTCGACCGTCACAACCACGCCCGTCTTCGTTGCAGAAGCCAAGATCGTGTCACGATCCAGCGGCTTGATCGTCGAGACATTGAGCACTTCGGCAGCGATGCCACTGGCAGCAAGCACTTCACGTGCTTCCAGGGCGACTGACACCATCAAGCCGCAGGCGGCGATGGTCACATCTGCACCTTGAGCCAAGATCTCGGCCTTGCCGAACTCGAAGGCGTGATTTTCGTCATGAATCACTGGGAACGGGGAGCGAGCCAACCGCACATACACTGGACCTTCATCGAAGGATGCGACAAACCGAATGGCACTGGATGCTTCGATCGCGTCGGCAGGAACGATCACGCTCATATTGGGGAGCACGCGCATGTTGGCAATATCTTCCAACATCTGATGGCTGGCGCCATCTTCACCGACGGTCAGGCCAGCATGCGTCGCCACAATGCGAACCGGGGTCTTTGGATAGGCCACGACTTGGCGAATTTGCTCCCACACTTTGCCCGTAGCGAACATGGCAAACGTCGACACGAAGGGACGAAATCCGGACAGAGCTAAACCTGCCGCCGTTCCAATCATGTTCGCTTCTGCCACACCCATATTGAAGAAGCGATCCGGATGTTGGGCTGCAAACGCGTCTGTCTTCGTCGATCCTGCCAGATCCGCCGTCAGCACAACGATTCGAGGATCCTCGTAGCCCAACTTGGCGAGTGTTTCGCCATACGCATCACGGGTTCCGCGCATTGTAGTGAACATTATCGGGGGACTCCTTCCCAGTCTTTGAGAAATCGCTGGATGCCCAAGTCAGTCAGTGGATGATTGAACGCTTTCTTGAGCACGTCATACGGGACTGTGGCGATGTCAGCCCCCATCAGTGCGGAATCGAGCAAATGCCGTGGATGACGCACACTGGCCACCAGGATCTCCGTGGGGAAGACGTAGTTCTCGTAGCATTCACGAATCTCTGCGATCAGCCCCATGCCATCTGCGCCAATGTCGTCCAATCGCCCGACAAATGGAGACACAAATGTGGCGCCACACTTGGCAGCCATCATCGCTTGATTGGCGGAAAACACGAGCGTGACGTTGGTACGAATGCCTTCGTTCGTCAGGATTTGGACGGCTTTCATTCCAGATTCTGTCATCGGAATCTTGATGACGATGTTGTCGTGAATGGAAGCGAGTTCCTTGCCTTCAGCAACCATCTCATCAGTCTTCAATCCAATGACTTCGGCGCTCACTGGGCCATCAACAAGTTCACAAATCTCGGCGATAATGTCACGAAATGGCCGACTCTCTTTGGCAACCAACGATGGATTGGTCGTTACGCCGTCCACCAACCACGCCATGTCCCGAATCTCTGAAATGTTTGCGGTGTCAATGAAAAGCTTCACGGACCCTCCTTCTCACGATGGAATCTTGTCCTTCTAGTGTATCCATACGAGATGGAAAGCACCATTTCCCGTGCGCGCCAAGTTGCGTGAGACAGAGTCCCCGGCTACCGTTTGTGCATCATGACGAAAACAGACTTGGCGATCATTGGCGGAGGTCCTGGAGGTTACGTCTGTGCCATTCGTGCCGCACAACTGGGATTGGAAGTCACCCTTGTCGAAGAGAAGGCGCTGGGAGGGACGTGCCTCAATTGGGGCTGCATTCCCACCAAGGCTTTGTTTTCAGCCACCAAGCTGCTCTCGCAAGCAGCAGAGGCCCAAACCATCGGAATCACCTACGCTTCTCCCTCCATTGATCTTAAAAAACTGGCGTCCTGGAAGGACCAAGTCGTGGGCACGCTCGTTGGCGGCATTGAGACATTGATGAGCAAAAGCAGCATCGACGTCATTCGCGCACGTGGCACGTTGGCAGGCGACGGTCGTGTTGCGCTGTCCACTGGCGCAGAGCTGTCTGCCGATCACATTGTCATCGCCACGGGTTCGGATACGGTCCAGATCCCGACATTCCCGTTTGATCATCCTGCAATCTGGTCATCGGACGATGCCCTTGCGCTCACGGAGATCCCCGAGAGGCTGGCCATCATCGGCGGAGGCGTTATCGGCTTGGAATTGGCCACCATCTACAATCGTTTGGGCTCGCGTGTCCTCGTGATCGAACTTCTTCCTGAAGTCTTGTCCACCGTGGATCTTGATCGCCGTACGATCTCGACACTCAAGCATTCATTGGCAAAGAACGGGATCAATGTGCTGACGAATACGGCTGCAGAAAGCTTCAAACAGCAGGGAGAGGACGTTATCTTGCGGACCGCAGACGGGACAGAGCATGTCGTGGATCGCATTCTCGTTGCAGTGGGGCGACGGCCGAAAACTCAAGATCTTGGCTTAGCGGCCTGCGGCGTGGAAGTGGACAAGCGTGGGTTCATCCGCGTCGATGATGCGCTTCAGACAACGGCACCTCACATCTATGCCATTGGCGATGCCGTACTGGGGCCCATGCTAGCACACAAAGCGTCATCAGATGGCATTCGAGTGGCCGAGACTTTGGCTGGGAACGCATCACATGCCCTCGACTTCGACTTCGTTCCACAAGCCATCTTCACAGATCCGGAAATCGCCTCTGTCGGACTTTCGGAAGCCAAGGCCAAGGCATCAGGGCAGGAGATTCTGATCGGACGATTCCCATTCGCTGCCCTTGGGAAAGCCTTGGGAATGCGCGAGCCAGAAGGCTTCTTCCAAATCATTGCCGATAGCGAGAACCACAGAATTCTTGGCGTGCAGATCATTGGTGCCGAAGCGTCTGACCTCATCTCAGAGGCAGCAGTTGCCGTGCACAGCGATTTGACACTTGAGGCCATTGCCGATGCGATTCATCCGCATCCGACCCTTCCCGAAGGATTGAAGGAGGCAGCAGAAAATGCCTTGGGAAGGGCTATTCATACCGTCAATCGCTAGCCATTGAGCCTTGGGGTTCGCTAGCCAGTCCCACGTCGGCATTGCCTTGAGGCAAGTCATTACCATGTTCTTCGATCCTTCGAAATGCGGGGATGAACAGGCTGGTCACAGCGACTCCCATGCAAATGATGCCGGCAACCTTGAAGAGGAAGGGTATGCCCATCGAATCGCCTATAGGACCGGCAATCGCCAAGCCAATGGGTGTGGTAAGTGAGAACAGGCTTCCCAACAACCCAAACACACGCCCCTGCATTTCCGGCGGCACCGTGGCTTGCATGATGGCGGCAATGGGAGCGTCTGTTAGGGAAATGGCGAACCCAATCAGGAACACGCATACCATTCCCAGCCAAAACAGGTTCGCAGGTGTCAGTCCCAGTACCAGGGCGGCGGCACCCAAGCCCAGCATGCCAAGAAGAATCGTATAGACCTTCTTCTTGAAGCCTCCCCAGAGACTCAGCAGAAGGCCACCCAATAGCATGCCCACGCCAACGCACACGCTAAAGGCGCTGTATTCGGCAGCGTCACCGCCGAAGTGATTGCGAACCAGTAGCGGGAATAGCGAGAAGGCAGGCATTAGGACGATCTTGAGAACGGATGCACCGGCGAGCAGAACGAGCATGCCTGGCCAGTGCAGAACAAATCGTAGACCATCACGAGCATTGCTGATGAATGAGCTCGTTTTGATGGCTGCGATATGTTCTTCCTTCGGCTGGGGGATGACAATGAATAGCAGCGGAATCACCGCAAAAGCGGCTGTCGCTACATCGAACAACATGACGCCGTGCAACGGCATAAGAGCCAACAACAAGGCTCCCAGCGGGGCACCAACCAAGTTAAGCAATCCGTGAATCGTCTGGTTCAGGCCGCTGATTCGTGTGTAGTGTTTCTGTGGAACCATCAAGGTCGTGGAAGCAGCCATCGCCGGACTATGGAACGTTTCACCAAAGGATCGCGCCAGCATCACGATGTAGACGTGCCATACTTGCATCGATCCAGACCAAAACAGGAACGCCAGCCACAGCCCCACCAGCGCGATGAACGAGTCAGCCACGATCATGACCACACGACGATTCCACCGATCGACCAATGCACCAACGAAAGGCCCCAGAAGAATAATGGGCAAGAAGGCCACCAGCGATGCCGTTGCCAAGACAGTGGCTGAGCCCGTTTCAAGTGTGAGCCACCAAACCAACGCAAATTGAGCTGCCCGGCTTCCGACAATCGACAGTTGCTGCCCTGTCCATATCGTAAAGAATGGGGCCATCCACTTTCTGTTGCCCACTTCCACGGTGTCTCCTTCTTGTCTGTGCTCTTTCTGTAGATTGCCAGATGGGCCGATGCCGAGGCACCGACCCTCTGGCATGCGCTACTTGGCGGCTACATTCACGTGATCTACGGCAATCGCTGGGCAGAGGAGTTTGCCATAGACCCATTCCGCAGTGTCGCCGAGTCCGATGAGCTGATCACGCAACAACTCATAGCAATTGCCGGCCAGCATGACGTTCTTCACCCGCCCAACAATCCGGCCATTCTCGATAGCAAAGGCGGCAGCGACGTTGTTTGAGAAATCGCCAGCATTCAAATTGCCTTGACCTAGACCAAGCACGCCATCGACAAGCAATCCTTTCTTGATTCCGCGAATGAGTTCGGCTTCAGACGCGTCACCCGCTCCCACGACGAGGCTGCTGATGGTTGAACTGGGACTGGGTCGAAAACTGCTTGCCCCGATCAGCCCCCCCTTGTACCCATTGCCCGTGGAAGCCACACCGGCTTGTTGGGCCGTTCTCAGATCGTAATAAAATCCGCTCAACTGGCCTTCGTCAATCAGTGAAGTCGTCTGCGTGGGCACGCCTTCATCATCAAAGGACCCCGCGGATGCTCCCCTCACGCATCGGCCGTCATCCACCAGATTCAATCGAGAATCGAACAAACCCTGGCCAAGTTTCTCAGTCAAAGGCGACAGCTTCAGCAGTACGGACTTTCCATTCAATCCCATCATCAGCGGAAGAAGCAGAGCGAGGGTGCCAGAAGGCGTGAACACCACCGGCAACGAGCCGCTCGGAGCCGAAACGACATCACGTCCCCATTCCAAGAGCCGTCGTATCCGCTGGGTCAGATCCTCAATGCACACGTCGCCCAAGGCTCGCACATGATGGCTGTCAGCCACTGTGAAGATGTCGCCGGACTGGGCTCTCGTCGCTTCAATCCCGATCTCAATTGAGGAACGGGTCTCTTCAGTATCCAAACCATTGGAATTGGCAATGCGAATATGATCCGTCATCATCTCGACAGACACGCCAACCTCAAGGTTGCTGCCGTCTGCAAGCAATCGCTTCTGGATTGCCGCGCCAATCGCCACCAGTTGCTCTGCAGATGGCGGCGTTGCTTGTGAATCGTGCAGGCCGACCAGTCGCTCAATTGCGGTGTCAGGGAATGTCAGATCCGTAACGTCGCCATAGGCAGCTGTCGCCACCGCCGCTTCCACCACGGCCTCAGGACGGGCGAGATCCGTCGATGTCGAGTATCCCAATCGCCCCTCACAGAGAACGCGAAGCGCAACTCCCTCGGTCTGCTTGGTTTTGATGACGCTCAGTCCTTCAGGATCGAACACAACGGGAAGGACTTTGCGTTGCAGATGATAAACATCTGCCTGATCAACTCTGTCGCGTGTCCTTTCTAGCAGTGGGTGCATTATTTGCCTCCAATCGTGACATTGCGAATTCGGATGTGGGGAGCACCTACAGTCACGGGCAGCGGGAACTGCCCTCCCTTTCCACAGCCGCCCACACCCCCAGAGATGACGCGATCATTGCCAATAGCGTCGATCGAGCGCATCGTCTCGAATAGATTCCCGCTGAGGACAACATTGCGCACGAGGTCGCCAATTTCACCGTTCACGATTTCGTAGGCATAGGCAGCAGAAAACGAGAATTGCTCGAACTCCGTTTGACCACCATAGGCATCCAAAGCATAAATGCCACGTTCGACATCCTTGATCATGTCATCAAATGAGATCGGCCCATTCTCGATGTAGGTGTTTCGCATGCGCACAATCGGCTCATGTTCATAGCTGACAGCGCGTGCATTCCCAGTGGGCTGAGCGCCCATCTTGGCAGCGGTCTCACGGGAGTGAAGCAGGGAATGGAGGTGGCCATTCTTCACAAGTGTCGTTTTAGCTCGCTTCACGCCCTCATCATCATAAGGAACATTGCCGCGTTCTCCGGCAAAAAAACCAGCATCAATCACCTGGAGCTCTGGCGGTCCGAATTCGTTTCCCAAAGCCATGATCTCCGCGAGGCGCGGGTTCTTGAACAGAAAGTCGGCTTCGCAAAAGTGCCCGAACGCTTCATGAATGAAGACCCCAGCGAGCCGTGGATCCAATAGGACCGTATGTTGTCCGCCTGGCACCGGCTTCGCATTCAGCATGGCCACTGCACGCTGAGCAGCCATGCGTGCTTGATCTTCCATCCCCTGAACCCACTCAAATCCACCTGCCTTTCCCACGTACTCCATGCCCTGCTGAATATCTCCTTTCCCATCGCTGGCAGCTGCTCCAAGCATCATGGTGATGTCCGGGAGCTCCTGAACGAGATAGGTTCCTTCAGAGTTGGCATAGGTAATTTCAGAGAATCGATCAACATACTGGACTTGGGTTGAGACGATCTTGTCCGATTCTTTCATGATGAGCGTGTTGTAAGAGAGAGTCAGATCGACCTTCTCTCTCAGAGGCACGTTCCGAAAATCATGTTCCAATTCGACTCGAACCTCATCCTGCACCGTCGGAACATCGGCCAGGATGACAGGTTGACTGGCCGTTTCTCCAACCACAGCCGCCATCTGCGTCGCCTCGCGAATATGCTCCGCAATTTTGGAAGTATCATTGAAAACAGAAATCCCCCACCCGCCGTTCTTCAAACATCGTACAACACCGCCCAATTCGGTTGCTGACTCAAGCGTTTCCAGCTTCTCCCGCTGAAATAGCACCCGATTGAGCCAGCGTCGCTCAATGCGAATCTCCGTATAATCCGCAGTGCTACCTGCGATGGCCTGCTTGATCGTTTGTCTCACAATGTCCTCCCCTAGCTCGCCCGAAGTCCGACTCGCTCCTGTTGCGCCCTCAATCCACACGAGACACGCAAGAACGACACCGCCTGATGGGAAGTAGATGTACTCAGGTGAGTACGCCAACTCTCAGATGAGGTTCAGTCACGACTAGATCTTGTTTTGCTTTTGGACTTCCGAATCGTCGTGGATCTTGAGAGATTCTGAGTATTCGATCAGCCCGATCTTGCAGTCGGGTCCAATCTGAATCTGCTTGCCCCGAACGACGTCAGCCCGTGTGTTCTCAAGGTAGATTTCATCGCCTTCAATCAGGGCGGCCTCCACGTCTCCGCCCCACGAGCTGCTCAAGGCTCGCAACAGGGAGTCCAACAATCCCGCACGCTCTCTCGATCCGTAGCGCCGGATATCAATCTTTGCTCCGCCAATTTCCTGGGCGCGGCATCGTCCGCCAGGATGAATCTCGATGCGATCTGCAGACAGCAGGCCGCCCACATCGAATCCGCCACTGGCGCGGAAAATCTCAGCCTCCACGTCGCCACTAACATGGAGCATGCCACTGACCTTGACGTATTCCGATGAGATGCTCTCTGCCGCCTTGAAAGTCCCCGAGCACTTCAACTCCTTGACCTTCACCTGCCCATTGACTTTGGCGACGCCGCTCACTTTCATTTCGTCGGCAATGACATCTTTGTCGAATGTTCCTGTCCCTGAGACAGTCAACAAGACGACCTCACAGTGTCCGCTGACTCGTCCTGCACCAGACATCGTCAGATTCTCTGCATACACATCGCCAACGATCTTGCCTGCGCCGGAAATGGACACGCGGGAATAGGAGCCCCCAGTAATCACGCCCGCCCCAGTCACACTCACGGATTTCTTCTCTTCACTCATGCTCGTTCCTCCCTTCTTCCTGATTGACAGAGCTCTTCTTTGTTGTCTGCCCGGGAGCACAGCATGCGGCCAGATCCAATTTGACTTGCTGGAGCATGCCCGCCAGATCCACTGAGTCGATTCGCCGCAATTCGGGATCCACAATGATCTCTCCGCCCGAAATGATGATGACACTAATCTCCGCGGATATGCCTCCACCCGACAGTTGCTTTCGTAGCAAATAGAGTGTCTTCCCATCAACGACTGACGGATCGATATCCTCTTTGCCAATGACACCATCAAGTGTTCGACTGGCGAGATCAATTTCCTCACTCCGAGCCGATCGCCGCAATTTCTTCAGCACCGCCAGCCGAAGCGCGTCACGAAGCGAAAGCGTGCCATCCTCGTTTTCGACGATAACGATCCCGGCAGCCTTGCCCAAATCCTCGTCAAACCACCCCAGGTGCTTGAGCTTTCCAAACGCGATCTGGATTTTTGCATTCACGTGCTCTGAAATGACATCCGCGAGATCGTCTAGGGCGTGTTCTCCCTTCATGTTTTTGATTCTCTCGATGCGTTCAACAATCTTGTCTTCCGGGAAGAATGTCTCCTGTCCTGTGAATGTCGATCGACGAATGAACCAAACCTCGGGGATCAGTCCCTTTCTTTTCCAACGATAGAGTTGCCCGTACGAGATCCCCATCTTCTCGAGAACATCCTTTTTCGAGATCAGGTGCTCATCTTCCATCTAGGCCTCCTTTTAAAACATCACATTGTTCGTTTAGCAATGACAGGGTCGTTCTTCTCGAACGACGAATTGTCTGTACTCGTCACTCGTGATCGTCGCCCTTCTCTTCAGATGTCGCGAGAAACGCCTCTCCTGTGCCTCTTCTAGAGAATGCTTGTGAATAAGTCTTGCCAGCAACTGAAGTTCGTACGTCGAGTTCATTGTGTTGCACCTCCTATGAGCGTTCCATGCCAATATAACATCACACTGTTACGTTGTCAAGTCCCGATTCGTGTTCCCTGAGTGCCTCTATCGCTTGATCGACGCTCACGCCGAGCCAATGCCAGACACTAATGTCTTCAAAGCCCTTGTCTGTCAGCGCATTCAACAAAGCCGTCTCCTGTCCGCCAACCTCAATCAGCGTCCCCTTCGAGGC
>Ga0180007_10002921_pt1 | contig 19722 bp, 18 predicted proteins | sample MM_PC_MetaG_FD_121122 | JGI IMG/M metagenome (GOLD analysis project Ga0180007, IMG submission 121122) | Groundwater microbial communities from the Aspo Hard Rock Laboratory (HRL) deep subsurface site, Sweden - MM_PC_MetaG | ecosystem: Environmental > Aquatic > Deep subsurface > Groundwater... | reverse complement strand
CCCTGGAATCTGGCCCCTGGAATCTGGAATCTTATACTCATTGACATCCTCACAAAATTCTATACAATCACACCGTGATTCAAATGATTCACCAACTTAGCACTCGTCGTCGCACCTCCTAAGAGGTGACGAGCTAAGCCATATCTTGCATCACCTCTGAGGATTATTTCTTCCGAGGGATTTTTTTATTCCATGATTAATTATTTCATCACTACAGATCGCCGCTGCCGTATGCCCTCCATGGAGGCGTCAGGCTGACATACCTAAAAAAGCCGCAGCACACCCTCCATGGAGAATACAAATTCGGAGGGAATTTTATCGTGCTGCACTTTTATTCAATCACTACCAATTCATATCATGGAACTTAAATCTGATTATCATAAAACCGCTTCTCATGAAGCCAAAAAAGGCGAATTTGAAACCTGTTTACTTCTGTATTCCGGAGGACTGGACACATCCGTTATGCTTAAGTGGATTCAGGAACAGTATGATGCAGAAGTTATTGCACTTACAATCGACATCGGACAAATTCATGAAAATCTGGATGAAGCAAAGAACAAGGCTCTTAAGCTCGGTGCAAAAGAGGCTCATGTAATTGATGCAAAAGAAAGATTCGCAAATGAACTTTTATCAAAAGCCATCAAAGCAAACGCTTGTTACCAAGGTGACTATCACCTTTCGTGTCCGCTTGGACGAGTTCTGATTTCACAGATCGCAGTTGAGATAGCTCAACAAGAAGGTGCAACTGTGATTGCACACGGCTCAACCGGAAAAGGAAACGATCAGGTAAGGTTCGAAAGTTATATAACCACTCTTGATCCCGGTCTTAAGATAATAGCTCCGGTAAGGGAATGGGGAATGGGAAGAGATGAAGAAATTAAATATGCAGAAAAGCATAATATTCCCATAAGCCATACTGCAGAAAAACCATATTCATATGACGACAATATGTGGGGATCCACCAGCGAAGGTGGAGAAATAGAAGACCCCAAACTAATTCCTCCTCTGGAAAACATTCTGAAGGTTTGTGAGCCCCCTTTGCATTCACCAAATTCTCAAGAAATTGTAGAAATTGAATTCGAGAAAGGCGTTCCTGTTTCTTTGAATGAAGTTGCCATGCCTCTGTCCAAGATTGTAAAAAAGTTAAATATAATCGGAGCAACTCACGGAATAGGAATAGTAAACCTGATAGAAGACAGGCTTGTGGGACTTAAGGTAAGAGGTATTTATGAACAACCCGCAGCTCATATTCTGATTACTGCTCACAAAAATTTGGAGAAACTTGTATCAACAAGGGATCTAAATGAGTTTAAGAATGGAATTGATGAAAAATGGGCATATATGTGTTACGGAGCCAAATGGTTTGATCCGACAATGGAAGCAATTCATAGCTTTCAAGATAAAGTTAACGAAAAGGTTACAGGCAAAGTAAAAGTGAACTTGCTGCATGGAAAGGCGGAAGTTGTAGCACTTGAATCTCCTTATTCACTCTTTAACGCTGATCTTGCCACATTTAACAAGAACGCAAGCTTTAACCAAAATGCATCTCCGGGTTTTATCGAACTTCATAACCTTGCCCAGAAAACTTCTTATTCTGTTTCTCATCTTTAAAATGACAAAACTATGGAAAAAATCATCGGCTAAACTTAATCCCATAATTGAACAATATACGGTTGGCGACGATACAAAGATGGATCTGATACTTATGCCATACGACATAAAAGCAAGCATTGCTCATGCAAAAATGCTTGGGAGTATAAACATACTTAAAGATGATGAATTGGAATCAATTCTCATCGGTTTGGAAGAGCTTTATGTTAAATGCAAAAGAAATAAGATTTCGATTTCAATTTCGGATGAAGACTGCCACACAGTTATTGAGAATTATCTTACAGATAAAATCGGCAACGCAGGTAAAAAGATTCACACAGGCAGAAGCAGAAACGATCAGGTACTTACCGCACTCAGGTTATACATGAAACACAGTTTAAGTCTTATCAAAGCATCTGCACTTAAACTGTCGGGAGAGTTTATAAAACAATCAAAGAAATGTGAGAGTGTTCCACTACCGGGATACTCTCATACGCAACAAGCAATGCCCTCATCAGTCGGACATTATTATCTTAGCTTTGCGGAATCGCTGATAGATGATGTTGAATTTATTCAATCCGTTTATAAGCAGATAGATAAATGTCCGCTTGGGAGTGCTGCGGGGTTCGGAGTTTCTATTCCACTTGATAGACAGCAAGTTTGTGATGAACTTGGATTCTCAAATATTCAACTCAACTCACTTTATTGTCAAAACAGCAGAGGAAAATTTGAAAGCATATATCTGGAAGGACTGGTACAGATAATGATGACACTTGGAAAATTCGCATCTGATATTCTGCTATTTACATCTCAGGAATTCAATTTCTTCCAAGTTGATGATTCTCTTGTCACAGGCTCCAGCATAATGCCACAAAAGAAAAATCTGGATGGACTGGAAATACTAAGGGGAAACGTGAGCCGGATAAGCGCGGACCAGATCATGGTTAAGAATATTGCAATAGGGCTTATTTCGGGGTATCACAGGGATTATCAGCTTATAAAGAAGCCGTTGATGGAAAGCACTCAGATTGCTTTACAAAGCCTGAAGGTTGCTATGCTTTATCTTGAAGGCATTACTCCAAATGAAGAAGAAATCAAAAATAAGATATCCAAAGGCATATTTAGTGCAGATATTGCAAATAAAATGGTAGAAGAAAAGGGCATTCCATTCAGAGATGCATATAAGCTTGCTTCAAATATAAACGATGTTTCGATGGAGTTTAAGCCAGATAAAGCCAATAATGTCAGCCTCGGTGCACCGGGGAATTTGGGAACAAAAATACTGGAAGACAGATTACTTGGTTTTATCTGATGAATAAGCCCCAAGCACCTACACAGGCCCAAACCTACTGCGACCTCTACAGTGGAGAAACCATCCTTATAAAAGCAAGTGGCAAGGAAATGCTTCCGAACAAATTGTCTGCGTTGGTTGATAACATCAAATCTCTGATCGCAAATGGAATACATGTAATTTTTGTCTTTGGCGGAGGAGATCAGATTGATGAGGAGTGGCACAAGACTCACAGTGAACCCCGTAAAAAACCTGACGGAGTTGGAGAAACAAGCGAGAAAGTTCTTAATGATGGAGTAATACCTGCTTACACGAAATTACGTGAGCAAATAGAATCTCTGCTCCCGGAATTGACTGTTATTGATCCATCGCAAATTGAATGTGATATTGATGATTCCAAGGGTTTGGTTGGAATCCCGACTGAGTTCAGAATCGAAACGCCTCAAGATATCGCAATCGGTTTTATGGGGCATAAAGATGAACAACAATTAAACGTAAACGGAGATGATCAAGTCCGAGGACTTGTAAAACAATTCGGTGACCAGATAAATGCGGTGATAATGCTTACGGACATCGGAGGTGTGGTTGATGATGAAGGAAAGAGAGTCAACATAATCCTGTCACATGAAATGAATGATGACGGTACTCATAAAAGAATTAAAATTACAGGAGGGATGAAGAAGAAGCTCAAAGTAGGCAAACAAATATTACCGGACATTGGGAAATTCGCGATGACAACCGGATCCTTACTCCAGGAAGAAATTGAAAGCTGGAGAGGAAGCGGAACACTATGTGTTCAAACGGATCAACTTTCATGCTCACCTCCAAACCAAAGAGAAATAGAAATTTTTATGCAGGTTTACCAAGACTTTGTTGCTTCGGGTGATTTTCGCAATAGAACTCCCAATGAGCTACAAGAAATTATCGATCATCACTTTATTCTAAGAATCAAAAACTCCCCTCTTGGAGGATTCTCGCTAATCCCAAGAGAAGAAGAATATGTAGAGATGTCCGTACTTTGGTCAGGATACCTAAACAATGGAATAGGAAAAATTCTTGGTGAAGAAGCAAAACGCAAATTCGGAGAAATGGCAAATGCTAGAACCTTGTTTGCCCTAACCACTCCAAAAGATCATGATGATGTTTTCGAGAATTTTGAGGAAAGAGTTAAGATTATCAGAAGATTCCTAAGATATGGTTTTTCTATGCAAGGATATTTAAAAGATGTAAGGGGTTCTTATCAAATAAAATTACCCAAAATGCTGAAGGAATATGATGTGGAGAAAAGGAATCCGTTGATGTTTACTTATAGGAAGTAACACCACTTGTTTTATTTTTAAATAATGAGTTACAATCCATCCCTTTTGCATCTTAATAATCACTCATATGAAAAAAAACTCTTGCGTTTCGGTATCTATGGTTCTATTTGGTTTTTTTGTAATATCCTCAATTCTGATAAGTTCCGCCATTATTCTTTCAAAAATGACAATTAGTGGATATCAGTCGGAAATTAGTTTGATAACGGATTAATAATCATTCATCCTCTTGATCAACATTCTGGTCAGAAGTATCCGGAACCGAACGATAGTTACTTACTATGGGAGGTGTCCAACCGATTTTAACCGGCATTTGCCAACGTTGCCTGTGTTTTGCCTCTGACCAGTTTTCACGCGTTAATCTACACAATTCTTCTATTTCATCCGGAGATGGATCAGCACATTCAATTTTTACTTTGCCCCCTCCACTTGCAGAAATAGTTGCCTGTTCACACAAACTTTGCCCATTGCCATTGCATGTTCCGGATTCATTCATGCGTGAATTATGGGAATATTTTCCTATAATTCAAGCAATTTAGTGAGCAATATGAGCGTTTAATGACAAATAATACATAAGCGCAATACCGGCACTCATGCAGATAAGCTGACAAATTGCATTCTGGATTTTGGATTGTTTGTGAAGTTCGGGAATCAGATCCGCACCTGCTATGTAAACAAAGTTACCTGCGGCCAAAGGAAGAAGTATTGCTTCTATTCCTTCAACGGAACCCGCAAGCCAGATAACCGTAAATGCGCCCAAAAATGCGGTAAGAGCAGAAATAAAATTAAGTAACAAAGCCTTACCCTTTGTAAATCCACTGTGAATCAGAACCGCAAAATCACTGAACTCCTGCGGAATTTCATGTAAAAGGACCGCAATGGTAGTAGCAATACCAAGATCAATGTTTACAAAGAAAGCTGTTGCAATCAATACTCCATCCACCACATTGTGCGCAGCATCTCCGATTAAAATCAAAGTTCCAACCGGATGAATATTATGTCTGCAATCAACATCATGACAATGCCTCCAGTGTATAAACTTTTCAATTGCAAAAGATACGATTATACCCACAAGTATCAAAAAATAAGCTTCGGACGAATGTCCATCTCCATGTTCGGCAAAATGCGCAATTTCCGGCATAAAGTGCAAAAATACGTTTCCTAAAATCGCACCGGTTGAAAAACTTACAAGCGGCAACATTATTCTTTTTAAAAGTTTTTTATTAAAAGACAAAAACAACACACCGACCAGCGAGGTCAGGCTGACTATCAGGATGCTAAGAAAGATGTAGGAGATTGGAGACATTAATATCACTTTAGTTTTAGTTAATTGGATTAGCAAGATATAAATTCCAAAAACTACTATTAGATCTTCGGAACTTTGGAATTTCGGAATATATTTGTGAATTTGCGATTTTGAGAATTTGGAATTTTACATCGAAGTCCAACATCATGCTAAACTCGAACTGTATGAACGCCGCCCTATCCATCCCAACCCCAAAGCTCCTCTACGTTCACGACAATCTGACGCCGTTTGTCCGTGAGCGATATGGCGAGAATTCAACCGAATACGATCTGAGTAAACGATTTCTTAAATACGTTCAATCTCAACCCCATGTAAAAATCGGAACAATTGATGAGGAGCTCTCCGGACTGATTGCACAAACCTGTCCTCTTAAGTTTGATGTAACATTCGGATTCGGATACAAAGGTGAAGAAATCGCAGAATTACTTCATGGAAGATGGGGATCTTTCCCAAACATAATCAGATTGGATATTACGCGAATAGAAAAGGAAGGCTCAAAAGAATATGTCCTTGTCAGCAAAACGGATAAGTCGATAGAAGACCAAATTGCAGAGACAGGTGATATCAGGTCATGTGCTTTGATTGATGATGTTCTGTATACGGGATTCACAATGAAATCGATTATTGAGAAACTTCCCATGGATAAAATTGAAAGCTGCCATCTTTTCTTTACTCGCGGACTTACCGAGACCAAAAAGGAATTTGAAGATATGGGATGTACGGTACATATAGGAATGCCACTCGCAGGAAAGATCGAAGTGGACGCGAGCACAATCTCTACAATGAACTTGATTACCGAAGGTGCTATCCGAACCAACGACGGCGACCTGACATATTGTGATCGCCCTCAGTGGATGGAGGCGTGGTTCCCGAATGACACCGACATTATCATGCACCTGTGCCAGTCTATAATGCATTTGCTTAAGAGTGTTTCGATTGAGGAGAGGAAGGTGAAGCCTCATGTATTTGCAACTAAGTGATTTGAGTTAAAATTCCAAATTCCTAAATACCAAAATTCGCAATAAGAATCCGAAATTTCAAAAATTCAAAGCTCCAAAGAAGTAATAGTGGCTTTGGAATTTTAGAATTTTGATTATTGGAATTTCTTTGTGAATTTTGGTATTTCGGAATTTGGAATTTTCATGCCAAACTATATATATGAAACATATCAGATTGCTCTTCACTGCCTTCTCCATCCTCCTAATCCTCTGGTATGTTTCTCGAAGAACCGTATGGGATCTATTTCTTAATATGCTAGGATAAACCCATGAAACACCTCAAAACCTCAATAATTATCGGCATATTACTTACCTCCTGCACTCCAGCATCTGAACCAGAAATCACAAACTTCGAAGAATGTGCCGCAGCAGGTAATCCAATAATGGAAAGCTATCCTCAGCAATGCAGAAGTGCGGATGGAAAAACTTTCACACAAGACATAGGAAATGAAATGGATAAAATGGATTTGATTCGCGTGAACTCACCACGACCTAATTCTGTAATTGGTCCTGTTATAAATATTTCCGGCGAAGCACGCGGCACTTGGTTCTTTGAAGCCAGTTTTCCGATTGTACTGGAGGATAAGGAAGGGAATGTACTTGCCACACATTACGCGACTGCGCTTGCAGATTGGATGACAGAAGATTTTGTGCCTTTCGAATCTGAACTGGAAGTTGACTTTGGAAAAGCAAAAGAAGGAATTCTTGTGCTTAAAAAAGATAATCCATCGGGACTCCCGGAGTATGAGGATGGAATCAGAATTCCACTGTTTTTTGACTCTAAACAATCTGAGGAGGCTGCTACTGAATTTAACTATGAACATGACGAACTTTTAGCCTGGGAAAAGCGTATTAAAAAGAGACTTCCAAAATTTGAACTCAGTACACTTAAAAAAATAATGAAGAAGCAAATTGAAGTTGATTACTCAAACACAATCCCTGTTGGATCTCCGATGGTAGACTTTATCGATAATCTGAAAACCAAATATGAGTCTCCTGATGGAACTACATTGCTTGTAGTTTCAGCTTCCGGAGAATCACCCGATTCGGAAGTTCTTCTTATAAATGAGAATGATGAATTTGATCGTGTATTGTTTTGCGGAACACCCTGTATATGGGATGGCGGAGGCTGGATTTCGGATACTGTCTTCTTTGTGACAGGAACCGAGGAAGATATGGCATCATCCAAAATGCCGATACCGTTTCAGCCTGTGGTACATGTTTTTGATTTGGAGGAAGATACAACCACAAAATACATAGGAGATGGCGAAATTTACATCTATTAATTGATATAATTATTGTATTGACATTGTCATTACATTTGCAGTACAATAAGGACGTTATCCTTTACTAACCCTCGTCATGCACAAATCTAAAAGTACCATTCAGATTCGAACTGATGAAAAATTAAAGAAGCAGGTTCAACAAATACTCGAAGAACTCGGTCTTGACCTCTCAAGTGCCATTAATTTGTATTTACAACAAATAATCATAAGTGAGGGTATACCATTCCAAATCAGAACCAGAAATGGCTTTACACTACAACAAGAACAAAAAATGCTTCGTGAAATAGAAGAGGCAAAGAAAAATGGTAAGAGATTTGATTCCGTTGATGAGATGTTTGATGATATCATCGGGAAATGAGTCCCTCAAACTATTATCAGGTACTTTATACAAAGCAATTCAGGAAAGATCTGGATAGGTTAAAACGAAGTGGTAAGCACTCGCTTATTAATAAAGTCACAAACAATAAAGCTCCTGCAATGCAATAAGAATCCTCCATCGCATCTGCATAATCATAAGCTTCACGGAGATATGTCAGGACTCGAGGAATGCCACGTAGAGAATGACTGGCTGATCGTTTACGAACAATGCAACAAGGAACTTGTACTTACTTTCGTCAGAACAGGTTCCCACTCGGATGTTTTTGGAAAGTAATTCCGAACTCGAATTCAAACCTATCTTGTCGATTGCCTGCCGACCGTCTTGTCGGCCATAGCCCAGAGGCGACGGCTGAAGCCAAGAGGCGAAGGTTGGTCGAATGCCTGCCGGCCGTAGTCCGCCTCGGGCGGACGAAGGCTGGTCAACTGTCGCACGTCATCTAAGCCACCTCCTACTCCTCATCCTTTTAATAAAACTTTTCACTAAAGGAGCATTACTTACGGCCTGCCTTCGCATTGCTTCTCTGCGAACTTGCTGTCTGCGAACAACCGGAGCAATTACCATAGGCTGAGTTGCCGTGGTAGTTGTTACTGCAGGCGCATCCTGTTCTGCATTTTCTAACTGCTGAGTTGGTGCGGCTTCATGAGTTGAATCATCCTGAATAACAGAACCAACTACAGAAACTGAAACCTCATCAATAAGCAATTGATCTACCTGAACTCTTGCCTGAACCTTCATCTCTCCACCCTGATTCCCGACAGAGACTTCGCAAGTATCAACCAAGTCGCAACCTGTTAATTGTTCCGCAACTCCGTTCATCACCTTGTACCAGTTGGCTTCTATTGGCATAACCGCAGACGTATATACTCCATCAACTTTAAAAGTTATCGACTTGCCGGCATCAACCTGCAAATTTTCACGAGGAGAAATATCTATATAAATAAGAGGATCAACAAATAATTGAGCAGAAAGAGAACGCCAGACCATAACTCCTTGCACGATCATGAGTGACAAGGCGATAACGGACAGAATGCCCAAACGTGACTTTGATTCCATGAGATTAAGAGGGATATTTGTATTTGTCTGAAATGTTCCAGATCTAGTAATATTATACATTATTCTTGCTTTTGGTGCAATATTGGATAAGATGGAGCTGTAAAGACATATTTCTACCCTATTCACACATGTCCGGACTTGTAACACGCACAGAGGAACAATTGGAGGACCATTTTGTCTATCTTCAAAGCGATAGAAACCATAGGATAATTGCAAGAGAGAGAGGGCTTTCGGCTGAATATCATCCGGATGTTCAAGCCCGTATTCGAAGATGCATCGACAGTCTAAGGAGAAGAATGAGGGTAACTACACAGGAATGGGATGAATGGGAACAAGCCCTATATGAAGCCAAAGAACATCAGATTGCTAGTTACAATACTAACAATCTTCCTGAAAATGGAGATAGTGCTCCGTTAAGCCCATGGGATGATCGATATAGAACTGTATCTGACATTGATGAACAGGCAGACATTAAATTAAAAGGTAAAGCCGGGAGATTTATGCGTTTGTTTTCACAAAGACACGAAGTAGTGGTAAGGAAAGGGTCAAGCAATACTGCAGATACGGAGATAGGCGCATGTATTGCCGACCCATGCCTTATACCCGATGCCTTGGCACAAAAACTTGGAATAGCATCTTTCAGGAAAAGCGATACTCCAAATACACGTTTGAGAAAAAAAATGTCGCCCAAATGTATTGCCGATCTTAAACAACAATTTATTGATGCCAATCCTATTGCAGAAAACAACTATAGAATGCTTGTTATGCCCGACGGCAGAATACTGTACTCTTCCGGAAATGTCCCACAGGAAAAAGATACCGGTGGTTTCAGGTTAAAAGCCGGTATATTTACTTCTTATGGAGCCGAACGGAAAACTTATCATCAACAGGGAAGAACATGCGGAGAGATTTCATTGCTTACCGATGTTGTTGGTGACATAGTAGAATTCATTAAAGTATTAGATGCAGAGTGGAAAAAAGATACTCCTGATAATAAAAAACAGGTATTGCTTACAGAAGCACAAAGGCTGTCTATGATATGGCAAGCTCATTTTCATGAATGTGTCGGCCTTCTAAAAACAGATGCCGAAAAGTGTTTTGAGGATACTGAAAATTTGGTTGATACAAGTGGCAAGGTAAATCCAAGTGCTTCTATGAGCAAACTTGTAAGAGCTAAAAATGACTTATGGAAACGAGCACATGATGATATTCCCGCAAAAGGAAAATACAATTGGATTGACCAGGTTCATCTTATGAGAGAAAGAAAGTCTCATGAGAAAAGACTAAGGGGATTTAGAATACAACTTCAGAAAGATGCTCCGCTCCTTGACTCAATAAGATCAGACAACGACTTCGAAAGAGTTATTAATCAATTTCAATTGGATCCGGCTGCTTTTAGCGGCTCGCAGATTACATTACAACCGTTCAGATTTTATGCCGATCAGATGTTAGGTCATTATGGTGATTTCACGCTCGCAATGGACGATAAAAGTCTTGTTGAATCGAAAAGATCACTTACCAGAATGCATGCCATTGGCAAGTGTCAGGGGTTCCACTCATTCCTTGCCCACATACACCAAAATATTATTCTTCCACAATGGTCTACTGTTGCAATTGCACAATGGAATTTGAGGAGAATGAGAAAATATCTGGAATCAAAACAGGTCTTCCCGGAGATTACTCTTGAAGGATATGATGACATCTTTCATGAGATGCTGGGCGCACTTATGAAACTGGAAGATATGCTCGGAGAAAGAGATCATTTCGAAAACGATGATGAATTTTTTGAGGCACTGGAAGGCTATATTAAGCAATTTAATATGCCACAAATGGTTCAGGAATTGCGTTAGTCAGATGTAGTATAATAGGAACAATGAAACTTAGAATCCTTAAATGGGCCCCAACCGTTCTTGCAATTATTTTTGCAATCTTCCTCTCTTTATTCGCACTCGAGACTTTTATGGTCTCCGATGGAACAGTTGCTCAAACAATCGCACATCTTTATCCGACTATGATCGTACTTATGTGCACCATAGTCGGATGGTACAGACCCCGACTTGGAGGAAATCTGTTTATAGGATTGGGAGCCGCTTACATTGTTATGGGATGGGGAAACTTTAATTGGCTATTGGCGCTGTCGGTGATATTTTTACCGTTGTTTGTGATTGGGTTGTTGTTTTTGGAGCAGGGGAAACGATAACCCCCTCTCCTCTTGTAGTTCCTCCACCCCTGGCCCCTCACCCTCGTATCTCCCTCTCCCCCGGCCCCTCTCCCTCGTATCTCCCTCTCCCCCGGCCCCTCTCCCGAGGGGAGAGGGGAGCTCTGCCATTGGAGAATTCAAAGTTTGTTCTCTTAAATATTTATTAAATCAAAGCTGGTTCTCTCCAGAAGCAGAGTTCCCCTCTCCTCCTCAGAGGAGAGGGGCCAGGGGTGAGGTCGGTTTAGGAGCTCTGCCATTGGAGAATTCAAAGTTTGTTCTCTTAAATATTAAATGAATCAAAGTTTGTTATCTCCAATACCTAGATTCCCCCTTTCCCCTCGGGAGAGGGGGCTAGGGGGAGAGGGGCTACAAGTGGAGAGGGGGCTAGGGGAAACCCAAGAAGGAAGAAGTTATAAGGTCGGATAAGATCAAGAAATCCCCCCAATCCCCTTTCCAATCCCCCTTTTCTCTGGCAAAATATCGCCCCTATTGACTATATCATGATATTTTCCAAACTCGAATCCAGCGCCCCTCACCCATCCTCTCCCCCTTCTGAGGGGGAGAGGTGTTATGGAAAAATAGCAATTAATAGTACGTTTAAACTGAATCTTATTTTACCTATATTAAAAATTATCTGATGGCTCAAAAGCCCATACGCGAAGCACAGGCAAAACAGTTGATATTAGACAACTGGCCATCTGACTTACCTGGCAAACCAGAAATTAAATTTGCAGCCGTATGCCCGAAAACAAATCTGGATTCTCTCCCCTCTCGGCATCCATGGCTCAATGAAGGAAAGCTGGTGGCAAAACCCGACGAGATGTTCGGCAAACGTGGAAAGCTCGGATATGTGAAAATTGCAGAAAACTACGAAGAAGCAAAAAGATGGATAGAAGAGTTCAGAGGAAAAGAAGTTATGATCGGAGAACGAATTGGAAAACTTAATAACTTCCTGATCGAACCTTTTATTGAACATCAATCTGAATATTACCTCGCCTTTACATGTGAACGAGAGAACGACATTATCCACTTTTCAGAGAGGGGTGGTATTGATGTGGAAGAACAGGGAGATGCTATGGCAACTATCAAGGTGCCTCTAAGTCAAACTTCAATCATAGGTTCGGAATCCGGAATCCGGAATCCGACCGAAGGCGGACCCCGGATTCCGGATTCCGATCTATCACCCACCATTAACGGACTCTTTGCTCTGTTCAAGAAACTCGACCTCCCCTATCTCGAATTCAATCCAATAACGGAAGTAAACGGCAAAGTTTACCTATTAGACACCGTTGCACGAGTTGATACCTGTGCCGCTTACCGTCAAAGAAATAATTGGAAAGGAATGGAGGTTCCCGAAGGTTTTGGATCAACTATTCTTCCTGAAGAGAAAAAGATTCAGGAAATGGACGAGAAAAGTGGAAGCTCACTTAAGTTTGTATTACTAAATCCACAAGGCAGAATCTGGACAATGGTCGCAGGTGGAGGAGCATCAATAATTTACGCCGATGATATAACTTCACTTGCTGATCCAAAGGAACTCGCAAATTATGGCGAGTGGTCGGGCAATCCCACTACTGACGAAATGGAAGCTTACACATCCGAGATTCTAACGTTGATTGAACGAAACGACCAAGATCAAGTACTAATAGTAGGAGGGGGGATTGCAAATTTCACAGATGTAAAAAAGACCTTTGCTGGCGTCATCAAAGCCATCAAGAAACATCAATCAAGCTTAAGGAGACTAAGGATCTTTGTCAGAAGAGCAGGACCCAATGATACAGAAGGCCTAAGAGCTCTACAGGAAGCCTGTGATGAAATGAATATTCCATGTGTCACACACGGCGCTGAGCTTCCTATGACAGACGTGGTGGGGATGGCTATTGATTCGCTTCAACTTCGCCGGATTCCGAATTCCGAATTCCGGATTCCGAATCCAAACCCATCATGAACACCCTATTCACCAACTCTACCACCAGCATAATCTACGGACGAAAATCCATTTCGATCCAACGCATGCTCGACTTCGATTTCCTTAGCGGAAGATCTCCAAGTGTCACAGCAGTGGTTGATCCAAACAGTGGTGCACCATTAAAAGTTTTCTTTGGTAAAAAAGAATTCCTGCTTCCGGTTGTCAGAAATCTTTCCGAAGCAAAATCTAAGTTCCCTCAAGCTGACGTAATTGTAAACTTTGCATCATCCAGATCTGCTGGGGCAGTTGTAAGTGAAGGAATAGATTTGGGATACAGAGTTATTGCCACTATTGCCGAAGGAGTTCCCGAACGTGACACACGTGAATGGATTGTAAAAGCCAAAGAAAAAGGAACTATTCTGATCGGTCCGGCAACGGTCGGCGCAGTAACCGCGGGAGCATTCCGAGTTGGAGATACCGGAGGAAGCTGCGATCATTTGATTGCAAGCAAGCTGCACAGAAAAGGATGCGTTGGTTATGTAGGCAAATCCGGTGGAATGAGCAACGAGATGTACAGAATGATCGCAGAAAACTCATCGGGAATTGTCGAGGGGGTGGCGATTGGAGGAGATCGAAATCCGGGTTCTCATCTAATGCCACATATACTCAGATTTCAGGAAAATCCTGATATTGCAATGATAGTAATCACGTCAGAAATCGGAGGACGTGAGGAGGAAGAGATAGCTTTAGCCCTAACGGAAGGGAGAATCTCCAAGCCGCTTATAGCATGGGTATCGGGAACTTCAGCCGACTGCTTCCCCAAAGACGTCCAATTCGGACACGCCGGAGCATGGGCGGCAAGTGCAGCTGAAACTGCACAGGCAAAGAATAAACTGCTATCTGAAGCGGGTGCCAGAGTGCCTGCGAGATTCGAAGAATTGGGAAATTTGATAAGAAAAACCTATGAAGAGCTTAAAATTGCAGGTAGAATCACCGACCCCATGGAACCTATAATTCAGGATTTACCAGAGGACCGCAGGCACACACACTTCCAGTGCACCATTTCTGATGACACCGGTGAAGAGGCAACTTACGGAGGTGTTCCGATCTCCGCTTTTATAAAGGAGGGATCACTTGCTAAAGCTATCTCTAAGCTCTGGTGGAAGACTGACCTGTCACCCCAAACTCTCAGATATCTGGAAATGATTTTAACCGCGATCGCTGACCACGGTCCCGCTGTTGCAGGTGCACATAACGCAATAGTCGCATCGAGTGCAGCCAAGGATACGATCAGTTCACTGTGCTCGGGGCTACTTACAATCGGACCAAGATTCGGAGGTGCAGTAGACGCGGCCGCGAGGACTTTCTACGAAGCACATAAAAAAGGAACCTCACCGCAGGATTTTGTGGATCAGATGAAAGCAAGTGGTCAGAGGATTCCGGGAATCGGACACAAAATAAAAAGCATCCATAATCCCGACTCCAGATGCAAAGAACTTCTTGAATATGCAAGAGCAAACTTCCCAAGTCTTCCTATAACTGACTTCGCAAAAGAAGTTGAAACAATTACAACTGCAAAAAAAGGAAATCTGATTCTTAATGTTGATGGACTGATCGGTGTCACTCTCGTAGACATTCTTCTGCCTCAACTTCCGGAAGATGTTCGCGAAAGTTTCTTCGAAGTCGGGTACCTGAATGGACTATTCGCACTCGGGCGATCAGTAGGATTACTTGGACACGTGTTTGACCAAAAACGCCTTAATACTCCTCTCTACCGCCATCCACAGGATGATATCTTGTATGAAGATGGGGGTTTACAATCTTAAATATGAGAAACAAGCCAAGATGTCAGGACTTACTTATCGGCAAAGAATTATGTGCAGAAAGGCACGAACAACTGGTGGAAGCACTTATTGCCTACGTGCAAAAGGAATTCGGAACAAAGTTTTTATATCAAATTGAATTTGGTTATACGTCTTCTCACCTGCCTAATTGTGCGTACAGCAAACTAAAAATTTTTTCTCATCAGGTGCACACAGGAGGATTTCTATCAAGTTCAATAGATCTGCAAAATACAGTACATGCATATGTTCAGGAAGACTTAGATGATAGGATCAAGAATATGGCACCGGAGGGTACTGATTCTGTAAACCTATCATGGGATTTTTCTGACATTCGTACACATGGTCCCTACTATAATAATGTCCATGGTCTCAGAGTCGGACTAGATTCTGCAGAAAATAAGACAACAGTCACTCTGGAACAAATGCAGCAGGCTGTGCAGGAAGCAGCGACTCCGTAGTCGCTGATTCACATGACATTTGTTGGCAAAAAGGATATTACGACGAACGCATACAAAGCTCGCAACAATGTACAAACACTTTACATTACATTTACAACAATCCTGTAAAACACGGATTAATCGAAAACATCAATGATTGGCATTGGTCATCCGTACATTTCAATGAACTACTTGACCCCATGGAAATATGGATTGATTAATAATATAAATACCATCAGCGACTACGGAGTCGCTGCTACGGACCGGGTGTTGATCTGCGACTACAGCACTTCAACTCAACTCAGGATTATGATCGTTGCCAAGAACCATGTATCGGACAATATGAAAACATGAATTGCCAAATAACAATAAATAACATACCACACCTCACATTTAACATCCCATCGAGCAATTTTTTTGTACATATTTTATCAATACCACAGTACATTTCTGTGCATAGTGACTTTTCAAACTCCCACCACGATACTGGCGCTCCCTTTAATTGATAACCCAAGTTTTATGGACACAATATCACAACACAACGACGTACGTATGAGCGCTGTAATAGAAAAAATTGATCTTGTTGAGGCGCAATTAACAGGAGTACAAAATTATCTTAAAAGCTTGGGAGAAGAACAATCCGAAGAAGCACGAAAAGCAATAAGCGCAGCCTTTCAGGCAGGATGTGAATTCAGCAGACTACGACATATGCCAATTGAATTTCCATGCGATAATATGGGGCATATGCAACTGGGATCAGGAGTAAAAGAACATATTCAAGCAACACGCAAGGTATATGCCCGCATAGCAAAACTTAGAGTTATGACTGATAAAATTCAGGTAAACCCAAAAAAAAATGTTTATGGAGAGACTAATGTGAATATTGCAGTCTAATTTGACTCATCAATAGACGATACGTCACTAGTCGCTTGTCGCTGGTCACTGGTCTCAAATATTTCATCCGATGTTGACAAGCGACGAGTGACTAGTGACTAGTGACCGATCGTATCAATTATCTAAATATAACAATCTAGTTATTACTTTGGTATACTACAACCCATGTTCCTCTTCAAACACTTCGGCTCCCATAACCACCCCCCTCCTATCAACTTCGGTGGCGGACTTTTATTCAACGGACTCCTGTTCGTATTCTTCGGTCTTGCAATCCTTCAGGCACCGGAACTTCTGGCATATCTGATAGCAATACTTCTGATAATTTTCGGAGCATCGCTATTAACTGCTTGGTGGAAAGTACGTCATATAGGAAGAAACTAATCCGAAGATGCATAATTAATCCAATTTTTTAATTGTGTGCAGGATCAATACCAAATGTTGTGGAAAAAATAGTAAACCGAATTAAAAATCCCAAAACACAAAAGACAAAACCCAACGAAACCCAAAATCCAAAATTCCAAACTATGATCGTTCTTTAGTTGCCCGTCCTACGCAGTAGCAGCATTGTTGGGATTTGTTATTTGGGATTTGGGTTTTAGTTTATTACATACAATCATCGTATCATTTTACATTGATCTAGCTATATATAACTCATTATTTCTTCAGGTTCTATTAAAAGATTAGGCGATTCAATTATTACGAATAATAAGCTCAATAATTTTATAAGTAACACAATAAATCACATTTGGGATTTGTTTTTTGGGATTTGGGATTTAAAAAAGTCCCTGCATTTTGGCATTGATCCTGTGTGCATAATTTTAGTGTACTTATATGCAGTGGGTTATTTTGTGATTATTTTCCAAATTATTCTATAACAAGCACCAAAAATTACTTATTTTAAGGGCTAAACTCAAGTTTTGCCTGTTTTAGGCTATTAAAACATACTTATTCTTGTATAAAATATTTGTTCATAGATAACACTTAGTAGAACATAAATCATCGTTTTTCGCTTTGACAAGCCAAAACTAATTATGAGATACTTCTTTGCTGTAATAACTATTTGTGTAATTTTCCCCCTCTCTGATGGTCCTACCGAGTCGCCACTTCTCATTACAGCACGAGATATTACTGGTTGATGCATATCTAAAAGATGTGCTTAAAAACCGTGAATCATTGATGGAAAACTTTCTTAATGAGCTTCTTACCGCTCTAAGAATGGAAGAATTGGGACCACTTCAGATATTTGATGCAGCTGATCTGCGAGCACCTGGGTGGTCATTCCTGCAACCTATTACAACAAGTCATATAAGCGGACATTACTTTATTAAACCCGAAAAACACCCGAGCATTCATATGGACATCTACAGCTGCGCTTCCGTCAACTGGAGAAAAGCCATAGAGATAATAGATAAATATTTCCAATTGGGAGAATGGAGAGGATCCTTTATTGACCGTAGAATTGATGATGGGAAAAGGATTATATGGGATCTAAACGGCGAAGGAGCGGAAGTATTGGAAGAACAACAGATTGTATTTGAGGATGAAGTGGAAATTCCAATCGAAGAAAATGAGCCATCAATGAAGGAAATAGTCGGCAAAAAGGTGGCATCTGTTTATAATGTCTAGTATTCTTTTCACAGATTATGTCAGTAGCATCATTCATGGAGGCCAATTTCAAGCATTTCAACGCACGCGAAACCCTCGCAGCGGCACAAGCTTGGCATGAGTTTAATAAAAAGGGAGGGAAGATGCTTGTTTCGTTGGCAGGTGCAATGAGTACGGCGGAGATAGGCATTACTTTGGCACCAATGATTAGGGCGGGAAAGGTGCATGCCATTTCTTCTACTGCAGCTAATATTGAAGAGGATTTGTTTAATTTATGTTCCAACAAATCATATAAGCTTCAACCTAATTGGCGATATTTGACGATGGAGGATGATGTTAAAACAAGAAATGAAAAATACAATCGTGTTACAGATACATGTATCCCCGAAGATGTAATGTTGGATATATGGAGTGGGCTTCGTAAACTATGGAACGATGCCGCAGAAAAAGATGAAAGCTATTTTCATTGGGAATTCTTTTATAAATTAATACGTAGTGGCTTTTTTGAAGGAAAGAATGATGTCCCAATGGAACGCTCATGGGTCATTGCCGCATGTGAAGCAGGCATCCCCATATATACACCTGGCACGGAAGACTCCACTCTTGGCAATATGTTCAGCTCAGATGTAATGCAAGGTATTGTAAAAACTCACGGAGTAATCAGATCAGGAACCGAACAATTCGAGCACTTAACAAAATGGTATTTGGAAAACGAAAAAGATAGTGAAATCGGATTTTTCCAGATAGGAGGAGGAATAGCTGGTGATTTCGCTATGTGTGTGGTACCAAGTATCATCCAAGATCACGAAATCCAATGTAAACGTTGGCGATACTTCTGCCACATAGGCGATGCTACTACTTCTTTTGGAGGATACTCAGGCTGTCCGCCTAACGAAAAAGTTACTTGGCATAAGCTGGATCCGGATACTGTTAACTTTACAATAAATTCTGATGCCTCCATTGTCGCTCCGTTGATATTTGAATATGTGTTGGAGAAGGATGTGGAAGAGGTTGCAAAAAAGAAGACCACTAAGATAAAGGATTCTGCCACTAAAAAGAATGCTGAACAGATGCCGATGGAAGTTGCTTAATAAGCGATAAATCGGATGACCGTTCCCCCCTTCATGGAAACCCTTTTTTTCGCTTGTTTAAGCCATTAAGCGGAAGTCTGGAAAAGTTTTTTTGTAAATGGGTATTTCGTATCTAACAAACATAATATCTAATAGATTACTGATTCTATTAAATCATACGATTTGACCTTAATCGAACAGAGTATCGTAAGAAATTCAAAAGGCTCTTTCTAAAAAATCAGGACACATTTGCATATATTCCCCCACCCCCCCTATGGAAAATACCATACAAGGAATGGACGAAGCTCTGGATGTACTGATGATGTCGCAAAAGCGGAGGAACGAGGATACACAAATATCTACCGGAAGATTTTCTTCACGAAAGCGCATGGCAAGAACTTTTAATCCCGCGGGTGCGGAGGTTTTTGAGGAGAGGCAGATGCTTTCCGGTAATCCGTTGATTGTGGATACTTTTGATGACGGGGTTGGTGATAACTGGAATATGGAGGGGAAAGTGAGTGTTGCGGATGGTCAACTTGAGATG
>Ga0180007_10002920_pt1 | contig 19728 bp, 6 predicted proteins | sample MM_PC_MetaG_FD_121122 | JGI IMG/M metagenome (GOLD analysis project Ga0180007, IMG submission 121122) | Groundwater microbial communities from the Aspo Hard Rock Laboratory (HRL) deep subsurface site, Sweden - MM_PC_MetaG | ecosystem: Environmental > Aquatic > Deep subsurface > Groundwater... | reverse complement strand
TCTTAAAAAAATGAGGGCAAAATTTCTCTTCACTGTTTATCTATTCTCTAATCAGCCTTACCATATGGCCAACCCTGGCAAATCTAACTAAGTCAGGAGTGATCATCTGTGTCCGACAGACCTTACCGTTTACCTCTACTACCTTAAGTTTTCCAATAGGTTTTTCCGATAAACCAATCCGTTCCCCGCTAACCGGATTCTTAAATATCCTCTCTGCTTCAAAGACCTCTAATAGGTCATCCTTTTTTAGCCCGTGTTCGGTGCCTAAGTTAAGAATGGTTTCTTCCTTTAAGGGATCGATCTTTATTATCTCTCCCTGGAGTGGAAGATTTTCTATGGCCTTCTTGGCCAACAGATCGATTACCTCTCTCATCCGATAATGGCCGGCGCGCTCAACTTCCACCTTAAAAAGTTCGGTAAGAGTGCTTAGATCATAAAAGTAAGCCTCCACCTTAATTGTATTTAAGCTCTCCTTCATATTAGCCCAGAATCCATATTGAGCACGGCAGAGCTGACCGGCGCTAAGAAGCTCAACTAAGCTCCTTATCTTGTCTAACTTAGTCTCTTCTAAAGACTCTTTGGTCTTAGGCGGGCTAATGACCATCACCTGGGGCCATCTATTTAAGAGGGAAAACATCAGATAATCGGCGAAGTAGTCAAGCTCAAGATGAGGAGTATTGGAAGAATTAAAGGCAAAAACCACGGCCTTTACCCCGGAAGGAGGAAGAGAGGAAAGATCTATTCCTTCTCTTGCGGCAATCTGGCTTTCTAACTCATAATAGGTCGCCTCCAAACAGTCCCTGGCCTCGGCATTGCCTGGCTCAAGCTCAAGGACTTTCTTTAACTCCTCTACGGCCTGGTCTGTTAACTTTTTGTAAAGATATAACTGCGATAGATCAAACCTATTCTTACCATTTTGAGGATTTAAGTCCACGCTTCGGTTATATTCATAATTTGCCAACTGCTTTAGCCGCCTCTTAAAAAAGTAATCTCCTAAGGAATGATGAATTAGAGAATACTTGTTTCTAAGAGAAGAACCAACCGGCTCTCTCTTTAATAAGATCTCCTCCAACCGATGAAGAGCAACTTCATCGTAAGGGTCAATCCTTAAGGCCTCCTGGTATTCCTTAGCTGCTCTTTCCTCCTCTCCAAGATGCTCGAAGGCCAATCCTAAATTATAATGAGCAAGAAGATCACCCAACAAAAGATCAGGTCTATCCTCATAAATAGTAATTAAATTCTTTCTGGTCTTGGTCAGGATCTGGGTTGAAGGAGATTCGGTAAGTTTTATTATCTTCTTGTATAGATCTGCTGCTTTCTCCCACTGCCGTTTTTCCATATAAAGAGAAGCTAAGTTTACCAGAACCGTAAGGTTCTCAGGCGAAATCTCTTTTGCCTTTTCATATTCACTTATGGCTCGATCCTTCCACCCTTCTTCTATATAAAGATAGCCTAAGCTAAGATAACTAAAGAGGTTTTCCTCGTCAATTTCTTTGGCCTTCTGGTAATAACCGATTGCTTTGTCTAAGTCCCGATATTCCTCATCTATGTAATAGATCGAGCCCAAATTTATATAAGCCAGGGTGTAATTTGGATCAAGCCTCAGGACATCCTTTAATTTGCCTATCGCTTTTTTGGTGTAGCCCCTTTTAAAGAGCAGCCTGGCTAAGTTAAAGTGAGCTTCTTTGTTTAAGGGATTAAGCTCAAGGACTTTCTCATACTCTTCTTTGGCCTGACTTAAAAGCCCTCTCTCTTCATAGAGCAGGCCTAAGTTATTTATCGGTTCTAAATAATTAGGATCTAAGTTAGCCGCAGCCTTAAAATTTTCTTCAGCCTTATCATAGAGCTGAAAAGCAAAATAAGCTTCCCCTAAATTATTATAGGCTTCTTTGTAATATGAGTTGACCTTGATCGCCTGGCTGTATTCATCAATGGCCTTGGGATAAAGACCTTGCTTAAAGTAATCATCACCAGCCTCAAAATGCCTCTTAGCGCTTAAGGCCAATACAGAAGAAGGGATGAGAAGAATTAAGAGAATTCCACAGATTTTCACGGATTTTAAGATATTTTTTAGCATAAGAAATCTCCTACCGGATCCGGCTCCAGGTATAACTTGATTGCTTCTTTAATATTAGTAACTGCTTCTTCTTCTGTCTTGCCCTGTGACCAACACCCCTTCAAAGCCGGGCAATGAGCTACAATATAACCATCCATTCCCTGTTCAAGTACAATTTTGAAATTCATAACTTCCTCCTTCTCATCCTTCTTTTTCCGTGTTCTGGTCTCCGTGGTGATTTTTTCTGTCCGCAGTCTTTAAAATTAATTCATCTAATTGCCGTTGGAGCTTAGCCAGGCGGTTATTTACCCGATCTTCTATCCTCTCCTCCCACTTTTCTGTCTTGTATTCCAGCCAGTTCATCAGATTATCCCGCCTTTCTTCCTCAACCTTCTCATACTTCTTGATCATCTCAACCAAGGAGGCCTGGGCTTCATTCTTCTTGACTACATCATCAAGCCTGCCTAAGATATTGCCCATTAAAAGCTCTTTTTCTTTGGTCAATCTCTCTTTCTCTTTGCCTAAAGAAGTAATGGTTTTTGACTGTTCCTTTCTCTCCTTCTCAAAGGCCTTCCTGCGTTTATGGTCAAGAATAAAGAGGTAAACAGCCGTACCACAGGCTAAGAAGCTTATTGCCAAAAAGATATAAGAGGCAAATTCTCCAGCTTTCATTAAAAATTCCTTCATCAGGCTAATACCTCCACTTTTTTACCTTTTAAAGGCCGGACCACCACCTTCTCTTTTGTCTCTTTTGGCTTTTTGGCCACCTTTCTTTTGGGCGCTGCTTTCTTCTGTTCTTTCTCTCGGACAGGTGGAAGCGGCTTTCCATCAAGGATCATATCCACCTCTTCACCCAATAAGATTTCCCGCTCCATTAAGCAGACCGCTAATTTTTCAAGATTATCCATACTTTTACTAAGTAAGCTCTTTGCTCTCTCATAGCTTCCATCTACAAAACTTCGCACTTCCTGGTCAATTTCAAAGGCAACCTTATCCGAATAATTTTTTTCTTTTAAGTAATCCCGGCCAAGGAAGACCTCCTGTTCTTTGCGGCCAAAGGTTAAAGGGCCCAACTTCTCGCTCATTCCAAATTCACAGACCATCCGATGAGCCATCTCTGTGGCTCGCTCAATATCATTCTTAGCGCCGGTAGTCATCTCCTTAAATTTTAGCTCTTCAGCGACTCTTCCTCCCAAAAGAACGGTCATCTCCTCCATCAATTGGGTCTTAGTGGTAATATACTTATCTTCTACCGGCAATTGAAGGGTGTATCCCAAGGCCCTTCCCCGAGGCATAATCGAGACCTTGTGAAGCGGGTCCACATCAGGAAGAAGCTTGGCCAACAGGGCATGGCCGCATTCGTGAAAGGCAGTGATCTTCTTCTCCTTATCTAAAATGAGCCGGCTCTTCTTCTCCGGCCCGGCAATTACCCGCTCAATTGACTCCTCAAGCTCTTCCATGCCAATCACAGGTTTCTTTCTTTTGGCGGCAAGAAGAGCGGCCTCATTAGCCAGGTTAGCTATATCCGAGCCAACAAAGCCTACTGTGCGCCGGGCAATCACGCCGGCATCTACCTTTTTACTCACCTTCTTATCCTTAAGGTGAACCTTTAATATCTCTTGCCGGCCGACAATATCAGGAATATCAACCACGATCTGCCGATCAAATCGGCCGGATCGAAGCAATGCAGAATCTAAGATGTCAGGCCTGTTAGTGGCCGCTAAAAGGATTACTCCCTCAGAGGTATTAAAGCCGTCCATCTCAACTAAGAGCTGGTTTAAGGTCTGCTCCCGCTCGTCATGGCCTCCGCCAAGACCCGCGCCCCGCATCCGGCCCACAGCATCGATCTCATCGATGAAGATGATACAGGGGGCATGCTTTTTCCCCCGATCAAAGAGGTCGCGAACCCGGGAGGCGCCCACACCAACAAACATCTCTACAAAGTCAGATCCGGAGATGGAGAAGAATTCTACCCCGGCCTCTCCGGCCACAGCCTTAGCCAAAAGTGTCTTTCCGGTGCCTGGAGCGCCAATCAAGAGGACTCCTTTAGGGATCTTGGCCCCTAACTTTTGAAATCTCTTTGGATTCTTCAAGAAGGCAATTACCTCCTGAAGCTCTTCTTTGGCCTCCTCCACGCCGGCTACATCCTTAAAAGTAGTCTTGGGCCTGTCTTCGGATAAGCCCCTGGTGGCCCGACTCTTTCCAAAGGAAAAAATTCGGCCGCCTGCCCCTTGAACCTGGCGAAACATAAAAAACCAGAGAAGGGCAAAGAAGAGAACGGTTGGCCCTAAGTAATAAATAAGGCTTGTTAACCAGGAAGGCGGCGCCGGCCTGTTTCCTTCAACAGAGACCCCATTTTGCTCTAAAATCCGAAGCAGCTCCGGATCCTCGTAAGGAATAAAGGTGGTAAAAGAAGCAACCGCTACCTTTCCATCGCTAACTTCACTAAATATTCCCTCGATGTCCTGGTCAATGATCTTTACCTGCTTAACCTTGCCGGCTCTAACATATTCTATAAATTCACTGTAAGCAAGCATTGCCGGTTTTATCATGACCGGCTTTTGGTAGCTCTGAAACAAAGCAATAACAATTAGCCCGGCCAAAATCCAAAGGGCTACGGCTTTAATATTTTTCATTGGTACTCCTTTTTGAAATTAGTAGTAAGGATTAAGAATAGCACACAGATGACACGGATATTACAGATTCGCACGGATTAAAAAAATAAAATAAATCTGTGAAAATCTGTAATCTGTGGATTAGTTTTTTGTTGCCTACTATTTTATGACCGCCATTTTGTGGGTGCTCTTGTATCTTCCAGCCTTGATGTAGTAGATATAAACTCCGCTGGCTGTCATCCGGCCACCATCATTTCTTCCATCCCAGCCAATGTAGTGATCGCCTCTGCTTCGGTATTCTCCTGAACTAAGGTTAAATTTCCTGACCGGTTCACCGCTGATGTCGTAGATATGGACTAAGACCTCGTCATCTGTGTCTTCTGGTAAGGTGTATTTGATGATCGTGCCGTCAGTGGCTGTTCCATCCGGAGCCGTTGCCTCTTTGCCGTCAACAGGGTTAAATGGATTTGGATAGTTGAAGGTTTCCCACTTAGCAGAGTTGACCTTAATTAAGACCTCACGGGCATCTGTTGTGCATTCACCGGAGACAGTAAGGCAGACCCTGTAAGTACTGGGATCAGTGTAAAGATGTGAAGGTGAGGGATCAGGGCTTGTCTGGCCGTCTCCAAAGTCCCAGAGATAATTTTGAATATTGCCGGTGGAGGAGTCGCTAAAGACTATCTCAAGCGGGGCAAGACCCGAGGCCGGGCTAAGAGAAAAACCGGCTTTTACCTGGTCAAGGACAGTAATATAAGAAGACCTTGTCTTAGAATCACTTATCTCCTCTCCATGGACAGAAAGGGTTACGGAATAGATGCCCGGCTTATTGTATGTGTGAATTGGGTTGGTCCGGGTGCTGGTGTCACCATCTCCAAAGTCCCATCTGCGGGAGGTGATAGTTCCGGTAGAAATATCTTCAAATTGGACGGTCAGGGGCAGACATCCACTTAAAGGACTTCCTGTGAAATCAGCCTCAACCTTTTCGGTCACCTCAAAGGTCATCTTCACAAAGTCACTATCATCAGGGCCAATGACTATCAGTTTTGCAGTGTGCCGGCCAGGCTCAGTGTAGGTGTGGCAGGGAGAGGACTCGGTGCCGATAAACCTTCCGTCATTCTCAAAGTCCCATATCCGGTGGGTGATGGTTCCGATAGAAATATCGGTAAAACAGACGGTTAGGGGAAGCCCTTCATTCTTAAAATCGGCCTTAAAGGCGGCTACCACCTCAGGGCTGCTCATAAGACAGAAGGTGGAGAGATGATTAACTTCTGCCAGGACTATGTTTGAGTCCGGATTAACCTTAGAGGCAGAAATCCCCTGCCATTTTCCTTGCTCCTCATTAAGATAGAACATCTGCAACGAGTTCTCATCAATCTCGGTTCCATCGACCAGGCCATCATTCTCTTTATCTGGATAGGAGATCTCAAGAGTCAAATTGCCGTTAAACAAGGTCATGGGTTCTTCTTTATCATTTACAGCTGTGTAGTCAAAGGTAGAATTGGGGATGGAAGAGGCCGGGTCTTTCCCGGATGGCTCTATCCTTAGATAGGCATCTTCAGGCAGGGCATCCGGGGGCACAGAGACACAGGCACTGTCCTTCCGGACTACTCCTCCGATCTCTTTTCTTGTCAGGGTGTAGAAGGTGATAGTCTGACCAGGAAGGACATGTCCGATAAGATCCCTTATTCCCTGGCCAATTTCGATCCTGTATTCATGGTTGTCTTCTAAAGATTCAGCCAATCCAAAAAGGATCCGGTTTGTCCCTGAGTCACACCTCAGATTTTTTATCGGAATTCCTCTATCTCCTCTCTTATTCTCCCAGAGACTGATTCCTCCCTCCATTTCTATCTCTTCAGAAAAGATGAGCTTAAGAAGACTAAGATCATCCTTTCTCAGGTAGCTTCCATTTGAGGGAAAGCTCCGGATAATCTTGGGCGGAGAAATATCAACAAAGACCTTAAGCTCTTTATCCTCCTCTATGTTTCCATTGACATCTAAGGCATGATAGATAAGGAGATGCTCTCCTTCCTCTTTGATGGATATTGGGGCTGTGCAGGGTCTAAATGGTCCGCTATCAAGACGCACCTCTATCTGCTCCACTCCAAAGTTGTCCTGGGCAGAAAAGGCATAGCTATTCTCAGTTAGGGCAATAATCTCCCGGTGATTGTCAGCCGGTGACGGCGTCTTCTGACTTCTGCCTTCTGACTTCTGTCTTCTATCCGCCCAGCAGCTATCACTCATCTGAAGACCGGTAGTGGGTGGCTGGGTATCGACCATATTGACCAGGACCTCTTTCTCGCTGATGAGATCTCCAGTCTTAAGTCTGACCTTGATTTTATGTTCTCCGGCCTTCAGGATCTCTAAGGTTTGCTCTAATGACTTCTCTTGATCGAAGTCCATCTTTCCCTCATCCCTGAATGGGAGATCATCTAAGAGAAGGCTCAAGTTTGCCTCTCCTTGTCCGATGGTCTTCACGGTCAGGATGATTGGCCCCTTAGTGTAATAGGTAGACCTGTCGGTTTTAAGAGAATCCATGGCCAGACTTCCAAGGTCAAAGCTCTTTGTCCCTGCTGCTAAGAACAACCCTTCTTCATCCTCTAAGTAAAGGGCATAGATTAGTTGGTGAACCCCAAGCAAGGTGCTCTTAAGCTGGCCGCCAAACTCAAGCCTCCTCCGGCCAACGGGAAGCTCTTCTGTCTGGCTAAATAGCTCCGCATATTCACCTTCTGGGTCATAGGCCCAGCCCTTAAAAAGGGCCGTCAGGGCCTTATTTGAATCAAGAAGAAGACTAAAACTAAGGGTATCTCCTTTAGTATAGACCTCATTATCAAGAGTTGCCTCAAGGATTTTGACCATATACCCAATAACATCAAACCGATATTCCCCTTCCTCTAATAATTGATCATTGTTAATTGTTAATTGATAATTAATAAGGTATGTCCCTGAGGTCAACCCCTCTGGCAAAAGGAAGCCGGTCTTCCCTTCAGTCTCAGCCAGGAATATGGCAAATGGCTCTCCTATCCCCGGCACCTCTATTTCCAATCTGTAATCTCCGGTGTCTAATTGATCATTGTTAATTGATAATTGATAATTGATCCTGACCTCTTCCCCGGCCTTATAGACTTCCTTGTCTGTCCGGAGATTGATCAACTCTCCCATTTCTCTAATATAGATCGAGTTTAGATAGATACTTCTACCTGAGCCCATATAGATTCCATAACCAATCTTCTGTCCGGTAAAGGCAACTGGAATCTCAAAACTCAATTCCTTCTGGCTCTTTGCTCCAAGCTCAAAGCTCTTTGCTCCTTCATACTCGTTGAAGTTTGCCTTAGCATACATAGTGCCGGAGAGGGTAGAGAGATTAGTAATAGAGATGGTTAAGGCGGCTGTATCTCCCTCTTCATAGAATAGCTTATCAAGTTCGGCCTTAAGGCCAATCTTTACCCCATTGATATGGCAGACTGCTTCCCCCTGGCTGTGGACTGTGGACTGTGGACTGTGGACTACATATTCTGCTATATAGTCTTTATCCTCTAAATCATCCGGTATCTGAAAGTCAAACTTTATCTCTTCTTCCTGGCCCACTCCCAGCCAGAACCTTCTTTCCTCATCCACAAGGTCAAGGAATTCAAGATGCAAAACCGCCTCTCCCTCGGCTGTGCCGGTATTCTTGATGGCAAATCTTAATCTTCCTTCCTGGCCGAGATCAAAATTAATCTGGCCTTCCTCCATCACATCTTGATCCTTTAATCCTTGAATCCTTGTGATCTCAAATTTAGGAGACAGGGTAAACTCTTGCTCTTTTTCGGCTATTACCTTTCCGTTATGGAGCACCTCTGCCTTTACCGTATAGGTTCCGGCTGAGGCAATCAATGGCAGCCTAAAGGTGTAGGTGTCTTCTTGACCAGAATTAAGCTCTACCTTAATCTCCTCTTCATAAAAGCTTGTCTTAAGCCCCAGGTTTCCTAAAAACTTATTTCCCCCAATATTCTTAAGACTTACATCCACAGGTAACTTTCCATTGACTATGGACTGTGGACCGTGGACCAAAAGACTTGTTATCTCCACGATATTATCTTTCGCCACCCTGAATCCTGTCTTCTCCTCACCGATTACCGATGACCGATTACCGATAACCCATTCCAGGTTATAGCTTCCCTCACCAAGATCAAAGACCAGCTCCCCCTCTATCCTCTCTCCAACCGGCAGATAAAAGACCTTTGTAAGCTCTATCTTATCTGGAGAACTACTCAACTGGTAACTGGTAACTGGTAATTGGTTATTGGTAACTGGTGAAACTGCCTTCTGCACTCTGCCTTCTGACTTCTGCTCTCTGCCCTCTGCCCTCTGCCCTCTGCCCTCTGCTTCCTGCCCTCTGCCCTCTGCTTCCTGCCCTCTGATCCTTATCTCCGGCTTGCTCCTGCACCAGTCTGGTAACTGGTAACTGGTTATTGGTGATTGGTTATTGGTAACCGGTGAATGGTAACTGGCGATTAGTGCCTGGTGCTCTTGTGCTCTGGTGCTCTTGTAGCCTGGTGCCCTGTTGCCTGTGGCTTTCTTCTCAAGGGTAAAGGCTACCTCCACCTCACTGTCTAAGCTTCCACTATTGGTAATGACAAATGGTATCCGGACAATCCCTACCGGATAGACCTCCTTAGGACTAACCTCAATATCTAAATCTTCTCCAAATCTTATCTCTTTAGTCACTGTCTTATTTACATCCCCGGTTATTTCTACCTTAAGAACCACATCCTGACCAATAGCCAGTCTCTCTTCAAAAATCTTCATCTCTCCAGGCTTAAGCTGGTAACTGGTGATTGGTGATTGGTAAATAGTCTCTCCTTCCTGGCTGTGGACTGTGAACTGTAGACTGTGGACTGTTTCTACCCTGCCTGTATTCCTAAGTAAGATATTTATCCTGAACTCTTCCCTTCCCACCACCTCAGGTGCCTCTATCTCTACCTCAAGCTCAGGTTCGGCCACCTCAACGAAGTCTACCAGCTTAAGCTGGCCCAGGGCAGCCTCTAAGATAAAGGATGAGGAATCACCGGTAGTCAGGCTAAAGGTTCTCTGGCCATTGGCATCAATGACTATCCCTTCTTCCTGATAGATGATCTCTTCTCCCTTCTTCTCTAAGATGAAGGTTAAAGGAATGGTGGGCACAGAGTCATGATTGTAAATGGTTGTAGTAATGGTGATGGTTTCACCTGGTTTGTAGATTTCCTGGTCGGTCTCAAGAGTCAAGAAGAGATGGCTCTTATAGATATAGAAGTGATTTTTCCCTTTAGCTATCTCCTGGCCGGCAGAAGAGATAAGCTCTGCCTCTAAATAGACCTTACCCAGGGCATCAGGGGTGCCCAGATCACTTTCCTTAATTAGATTAGTCTCTACATCTACAGGCATCTCCTGCTCAAAGAGGATCTTCTTTCCTGTTCCCATCTTCTGATAGCAGAGCAGCTTGCCTGTGCCTCCAATCCAGATCAAATCCTGATCAACAAGCAGGGCCTTAACATCCCTTCCTTCATAGGCTGTCCAGGCCTCAGTGGCCTTATTGTAGCTTGAGACACCCCACTCAGTCCCAAACCAGACAAGGCCTTCCTCATCAAGGGCCATGGAGAGGATATGATCATCTAAGAGCCCTCCATCGGTATTTAAGCTGTTGTAAATGGTCAATGCTCCATCCTCATATCTTAGGACTCCCTCATCTGTTCCCAGCCAGATGATGTTATGATCAACAAGGATTGAGGAGACCCGGGCCTGTAGGTCTGTAAGCCAGATAAGCTCTTCGGTTGACTTCTGGTATCGGTAGAGACCGGCATCAATGAGCAGATATAGATAGGCAGAATCTAATTGCCCGGCCATTTTCTGGATCATCCGGTCTTTCTTTAGGGCTATCTTAAACTCGTCTCCTGCCTTTAGGTATTGCCAAAGACCATTATCTCCACCAAACCAGAGAGAGCCGGTATCAACGACAGTTGAATTAAAAGGAGAGGAGAATCCTCCATCTCCCCCACCGGCAGACCCTAAGTTTAGGGACTCAAACAGATCACCTAAGATCCATCTCTGATTCACCTCCAGGTCCCAGTGCTCCCAGAGAGGTTCAAGGTTTATTCCAACCGGTATCTCTTGATATGTTCTAAAGGTATCCCTTGCCCGGTCATACCTTATGGCCATTTCATCTGAGCTAAACCAGAGATACCCATCTTCAAATCCTACCCCCTCAAATAGCCAGGAAGGGAACTTCTCTATCCAGGTATTATTTAGCTTATCATAGACAAATATCTGACTGCCTGCGGCCCAGATAAAGTCTCCGTCATTGGTTGAGGAGCTAATCTGCCGGGCCGGGCAGTTACCAAGGGAGGTAAAGGTCTTATTGTCCTTATCAAATCTTATTAGCTCTCCGCTCTGGTGAGCAAGGATCCAAAGATGGTCATTCTCCACATGGATACCAAGAGGCGTCCCATCCATCATGGCCCCCCCACCCATAAAGGCATACCAGATTAGCTCTTTATCATCTAAACTATATCTATCTTCTAAGATGGCCTTCTTATCATAGCGGATGATGGCCTGCCATCCTCCAAGCCAGAGATAGTCAGAATCTGTGGCCATGACCTCTACATTTTCTAAGACTCCACCACTTTCTGAAACAAGCTTCTTATAGGTCTTGCTCATCTTATCGTAGCGGACCAGTCCACCCCAGGAGCTGCCCAAAAGCAGCCTCTGGCCATCAACGGTGATGGTGCTTATGTAATCCCCTCTCTCAACCGGGTCAAGGTCTAAGATGTCCTGGGGGATGGGAAGGTGATTTAAGGACTGCTCATTCATGTTGTAATAGAAGAGACAGTTTCCTTCATCTATTGTCTGACCACTTATCCAGATGTCACTTCCATCAGTAGCTATCCAATAGATACTCTCCCAGATACTTCCTATCTCTTTTAATCCTTCAGCATCATCGTAGGTGTAGACTACGTTGCTTTTGGTTATGACCAATGAGCCATCTTCAGAGAGGGTCAGGGTATTAACCCATCCTATCCGGGCTAAGAGAGACTCCCACTTATCAGTGGCCTTATTATACCTGTAGGGTCTACCTGCACCTGTAAGCCAGATGAAGTCCTGGCCGACAGATATATCATCTACGGCCCAGAGGTTTTGCCCATCAATCTCAGGTATATTTCTAAAGCTTCCATCTGATTTGGAATAGATGCTCAAGCCCTCATCGGTTCCAAAATAGATAAGAGAAGAATCAACCCCGATAGAAAGGATATTGTTACTTGGAAGGGCTGAATTTGAAATATCAAGATGGAGCCAGTCACCGGAAGCTTTGCTATATCTAAAGACCCCTTCTCCATTGGTTCCAAACCAGATAAAGTCTCCATCATGGCCAATAGAGGAGACATTCTTTACTCCAGGGTATACTTCTAATCCATACTCCCCACCAATGGTGTAGGCCTTAAGTTTTAAGGTGGCCCCAGAGATAGAAGGCCCTAAATTCTCGATCAGTGTCTTTACCTTCACCTCTTCTCCATAAGAGTAAGCTAACTTATCACTTTCTGGAAAAACCTTAGCCATAAGTCCATCGACCTCAAGATAGAACTGGCAGATCAAGGTCTTGCCCTTTTTCTCATCCTTAAGATCAACCCTGAGATTGTACCCTCCGGAGACTAAATCCCCTCCAAGAGTATAGGTGATTGTATCCACCTGGTCTGCCCTTACTGCTCCTTGCCCAACATCCTCTCCTACAGGAAGACATTCTTGATCAGTCAATCTTAGCTGATAGGAGTATGCGGCATCCACTCCACCGGTATTACTAACTCCAATATTTATTTCCTCTCCACAAGAGTATTCCCTCCTATCCAGAGAAAGCCTAAGATCTGACTCAGGGATAAAGAAGGCAAACCTCTTAGTCATACTGTCACCCTGATTACCGATTACCGATGACCGATGACCGATGACCACCTCCACCTCATGCCTCCCTGGATACACATCCTCTGGTATAGTAGTGGTATAGTTAAATGTTCTGCTCTCCTTCGGCAGAAGAATAACACTCTCCTCTCCCCCTTCCCACCTGATACCTGATGCCTGACACCTGATACCTACCGTCTCCCCAAAATCCCCAGCATTGGTCACCTTAAGCTCAAGGCCCATCTCCTCCCTCACTCGGTAAGAGGGCTTATCAAAGTCAAGCTCCACCGCCATAGACGAAGGAATCTCTATCTCTCCTTTGATCTCTTCTGTCTCATATTGCAGATGATAGCTAAGCAGATAAGTCCCAAACCTGATCTCTTCAATAGGAAGATCAAAGTCAAGAGTAGTCGTATCCCCCACCTCAAGCCTCCCAAACTCCTTCTCCCCCCTCCATATCTCCTCCTTTTTCTCCGAGCTCAAAGCTCTATGCTCCAGGCTAATCCCCAGCTTCCCTCCCAAAGTGTAAATCACTCCCACATTCTCTATCTCAAAACTGACCGTATTTGTCTGACTGAAAGCATCCGGCAATATCAGGCTAACCCCCAGCTCGGGCTTGGGCACTTCAAAGGAGGTTGAGATGTGACCAATCTGTTCATTCTGATAATAGATTTTGGCCTCTATGCTATATGGTCCACTCTTAGCATCTTCTGGAAGAAGATAGGTAAATTCCTTAGTTGCCTTTCCATCTATGAGTTCTATCTCCTCATCAAGGATGGGGGTAGTATCTGCTTCAAGGTCTAACTCAACCCTCACCTTGGCTGGATAGTCCATCTCATATTTATCCTTAAGATTTAATACGGCTTTTACCTCTTCTCCTCGAAGGTACTTCTCTTTGTCTAATTCAAGAGAAAGTCTTAAGGTATAAGAAGCAGGTAAGCAAACATAGAACTCCTTCTCTGTTCGCTCAACTTCCTTTCCATTTTCGTTGTAAAGGCTGGCATAGAGGGTAGATCCCCAATGAACTCCTTTCAGGGTATGGCTATAGGTTGTCTTTTCCCCGGCCGGGACAAAGAGGGTCTTCTCAAAAGGCTGATAGGGAGGACTCCAGCCATGGAAGGAACCCTTTAAGGTAAGCTCTCTATCTGCAGCCCCCTCATTCTTGATGGTAAACTTAAACTCGGCATCAGTCCCACGAGCATAGTGCTCCTTAGCCTCTATGGAGAGACTTAACTTATAGGGTGGGTCAAGATTGAAGGTAGACATACCATGACCTCTGAGGCCATCCCCATAGAAATCTGCATTAATCGTATATTCTCCTCCCCAGAGACTTTCAGGAAGAAGGTAAATGAACTCTTTGGTGACCTTCTCTCTTGAGGGAAAACTTACCTCAAGGACCTTCTCTTGGAAAGTATCCCCGAAATCCTCACTGGAGACATTGACCTTCAAATTACCCAAGGATCCTATTGGGATCTCACCCTCGATATCCACAGATATCCTTAAATCCTCCCCTCTCTGGTATTGCTCCTTATCAGTCCTAATGGATAGGTTGATTGAGGGGCGTAACCACCTACCCACCAAGCCTGTTTTGGCAAAACCACCATACTTCTTTCCTTCTTCATCGTAGAGCCAGGCATAGAAGTTCCAGCTGCTACCCCAGTCAAAGTAGATTCTATTGGTGGTACATTCAAGGGAGGTGGTTTGAAAGGGACCTACCTTAAAGCTTCCCATCGGTATCTCTCTCTGGCCTGCATTCCAGGTTGGAGAACTGGCCCAGAAGGCCAGACCACTCTTATCTTCATTGGTCCTGTTGTAGATAGTGATGGTAAAGGTTACCTTTTCATCTCTAACTGGAGGCTCCTCTGGTCCATCTATGGTAAGGAGTAGATCTGGATCTGGATCCATACTTGAGTAAGGAAGTGAGATAGAGAATCTTTTGCTCTCTTTCTGGATGATCTCCCCCTGCCCATTGAGGAGATTACAGTGTATCCAGTAGATACCTGTCTTTTCCTGGGCTGTCCAGTTAAAAGGGATGGTAGCTGACTGGCCAGGCTCTAAGGGGGGAGCCAGTTCCTGGGTATCGGAGATAAGCTCATTCTTATCCGGATCATATAGCTTAATCTCTATCTTCTCTGCAATTGCTAATTGATAATTGTAAATTGTAAGTTGTAAATTGACTTCTTCTCCTTCCCTATAATCTGGAATTTCCCCCATTGGATCTTTGACAAAGGAGAGCATATCCCTGATGAGATTGATCTCATCTGAGGTGCTACTGCCGGTCCAATGACCCCAAGAGATTTGACCATGGAGATAAGACCAGTCCGAATAAAGGGTAGAGGCAATAACCAGTCCCTTTCCATAGGGATAGCTCAACATCGCCGGCCAGTCATTCTTTGTTCGAGCAAGCAGGATCCTGGCTTCATCCGGCCAGGAGGTGAAGTAGCCATCCACATTCAGATTAAGCTTCTCCTGCAACTGACCGGCAAAGATAGGATGATGGTTATAAATATAGACAGAGTTGTTATGGCAGGAGATATCTTGTTTCCATCCATAAGTCTTTAGCTCATCTGCCCTGGGCAAGACCTTAAAGTCATCTCCATGCGGCTGAGCAAAAGAGATGATGGTGCCACCGTTTTTAACATACTCTTCTAAGGTGGCCTTAATAAAATTGGACTCAGATATGTCAGCCAGACCACCTGTAGGAATAATGAGTATCTTATAGGGAGTAAATAAATCTAAGGAGGCGGTTGGGTCTCTGAGATTGAAGGTCTCTTTGAGATTGGTCAGTAAAGAAGCGGTGGCATGGGCCCAGCCGCTATTTAGGATAAGAATGTCAGAGTCAAGATCAACCTCGATTAAGTCTTCATAGTTTGGCTCTGAGATATCCACCTTTTCGTCCGGGTGGTCACAGCCAGGAGATCTGACCTTCTTTGTCTTGGTTCTGGTACTTTCTGAAATGGTGAATTTGCGAGATCGGGGTGGTTCTTCTACATTGCCGGCCTCATCCTTTGCCTGAAGATAGAAAGTGTAGGTGCCTGGAGAGAGGACGTAGGATTTAGAAGTAGCTGATGAGAAACCACCCGGGCTTCCAAGCCCATAGGCATATTTGAGTTTGGAAGGGGAGGTTCTATTGTCCTGGCCCGTCCATTTAAAGCTTGCCTTACCTTGTTGGATGGTGCGTGTTCTTCTACTTATCTCTCTATCTCTACAATCAAGCAATATGACAGTTTCCGTTTCCTTAGGCTGGACATCTACATCGGTAAAGATGGAGGTAGGTGGAATGTTACGGGTCTCGAATCTAAAGAGATAATCATCACTTCCATTAGCATTCGAAGGACTGCCTTTGTCAAATCTATTGCCATCAAGGTGATCACCGGCTAAATCAGTCAGGGAACCAGAGACAGTAAGCTCATACTCTTTACCCTCTTGAAGAAGTTCAGAAGGGGTTAAGGTGAAGGTGTTGTTATCACTCCAGTTAGCACTTCCTTTAATAGATGGGGAGATCCTAAGAGGATTTGAGGAAGACTTTTGATCTATATCCTCAGAGAAGTGAACCCTAATCACACTAAAATCAACATCTATTTTACTTCCATTGGCCGGGAAGGTAGAAGTGACCTTTGGCGGCCCTCTTGTCCTGAATCTGAAGGTATAGTCTTCAGAGCCGTCTGACTCTCCATCATAATTGCCATCAAGGAAACTTCCGACAAGATCAGTTAAAGCGCCGGGGATAGTGATGGTATAACTTGTGCTCTCTTCAAGAAGTCCAAAGGGGATTCCAAATGGAGTAAAGGTGAGGGTCTTACGATCAGAACTCCAGTCATAAATTCCCCTAACATAAGGAGAGATGTCAATGGGCCATTTTGCCCAAGGCAAAGAGCCTGGATCCATCTCCTCAGAGAAGATTATCTCAATCTTGCCTATATCTACTTCGATTTCATCATCTGTCTTTTTATCTCTGGCTTGATACTCTTGATCACCAAGGATGACGGTCTCTGCTGTGGGTGGGGTGGTGTCGATGAGGAACTTATGGTTTTGATCGGCACCACCTTTGTTGTTATCAACCTTGTTCTCATCATCATAATTCCCTCTTGCCTTATTAATGATCCCAACAACAGTCTCAGGATTGCCATCCAATAGATTCCCATCCTTTTTCTTGTTGAAGCCATCCGGGTTGGCACCCTTGTCATGAGTATAAATGCTGATAGTATACTCTCCATCAGCATTATTTAGAGGATCAGAGCTTCCTTTCCAGGTATAATTATCTGTCCAACCTCCATCAAACTTATAGTTTGCATAAGGGGCATCTTCTCCAAAGGTAACCTCTATCATTTCTGGGGCTACCCCATCATTAAACATATCCTCTGAGAACTCTATCTTGATCTCTATAGGAGCATTTACATTACAGGGCTTCCTCTTTGGGGTTTCCAGCCAGGTTCTTGAGACAACTACCTCTACATTATTAGGCCCAACAGTCTTTATCTTTTCAATCCATTCCCCCCAGTACTTACCCTTCCCATCCTGGGTAATGGTCACCTTCTTAACAATGGGTGGGATAACATCTGGGACATCGATGTCATTAGGGAAGGGGTGGTTCCAGTCATTATTATTCCACGGGGCTGACAATGGATCCCAACCATCGTTTTGTGAAAAAAGAAAATCAACCCTGGTGTCTATGGCATCTATGCCAGTAGATATAACATTTTCCCCATCTCCCATAAAAAACACATTTGGAGATAAACCTGTCGTAGGCATAGGTATGGTATGAAAATTTATCACGGGTGCAAGAGTATTTTCGATACTATTTCTTCCAACTATTGGGGGAAACCAGGGAAATGGATTATCTACACATCGCCAAGACTCAATAGATTTAAGATTTTGTGTGGTTCCATACCTTCCATTTCCATCATTCCCTACATAAAATCTGGCTCGATCTCCTGAATGTTTTTCTAATAAACCGAACAGACCACCTTGTGTGAACTTAAGGTATTTTGGATTGTCTGAATATCTGCCATATTTCCAGTCTCCAAAACTTCCATGATTTCTGTCCAAATCATGGCTTCCTGATGAGGCAAGAAGAGGTGTATAGCCATCTTTATCCTCTATTACAATCACATATACCCATTCCCAGTCATGCTCATGGGTCTGCCAGTGATAATATGTATTCCTGGCAGAATAATAATGATACTCAATTACCCAGAATGGATCACCATCCTTGTCTTTGTCCAGCAATTTGACTTCATAACTTGGACTTTTGCCTCCATGGACATATATCGCTGATCCTTGATTACCACTTCTAAGGCCAATATCGTTTGCATCCACACGATAATTTTCTCTGTTATTCTCTACATTATTGTCATCAAAGTCATAGCTTATTGAAAACTCCCTATGCCGTTCTGTATCCTCTTCATAGTAAATCACAGGCATAAAGTCATTGTAATCAGGAGCATCCTGGTGATAGGAGGCTTCTGCATCAAAGATAAAAACATTAGTCAAAAGAACTAAGAAGAGGAAAAGAATTCGTTTCATCTGCTTTCTACCTTCTTTTTCAATTCAAGTAGGTCCAATTCAAACTCAAACTCTTTACCATCGCTTTTATAATAGCTTAGCCTTAATGGAGAATCACTGTAAAAGGGATTGAATTCTCTTAATCCTTTTTTATAGGTATAAGTATAGGTAGGAAAGTACGGTAAAAGAATCTTGTAGAATTCGTTTCCATCAGAAATGTTACCTTTAGGATAGTATCCATTCTTTCTTTTATATTCATCCAGGGTCTTTTCAATCTCCCTGATATAATCAGGTAAAATTTTTTCTGCATACCCTTTTTTTGTACCAGGAAACCATTCCTCAGGAGGCATCGCAAACATACCAAGCCCAGTAAATAAAACAGGTTTATATGTCCGGTCTTTATATTCTGTAATTAAAACCTTGTAGGCCCAGAGATAGGCATCTGGTCTTGAGAGTTGAGAGGAGACCATCATGATAAGAAGTAACACATCCATGGCATACTTACTCTCTGGATATCTCTTAGCCAACTCTACATAGGCATCTACATAATCAGTATGTGCATCGATGAACCCACACCATCTTTGACCGATAGCAAGATATGCATCTTCTCCCAATTTACTCTCAGGATATTCTCTATAAAGTCTATCTGCATATCTCATTGCCTCCTTGTAGCTTTCGTCTAAAGGGACTCCTATTTTCATAGTCGGGCCTCCTGTTTGGGCCAATATAATTACAATCTCATACAGGCAATCATCCGCTATTTCACTATCAGGATATTTATTAATCAATGTCTCATGTTTCGCTATTATCTCTTTTGCCTTGTCTTGTTCCTCATCATAAGCCTCAGTCTGTTTGGTCTCTTCCTTAGAGATTGATTTACTTGGCTGTTTTTTCTGCTCCGTCTTTTCCCATCCTATTTTCACCTTCTCAAATTCAGCAAAGACACTCTCAGGATACTCATTGATCAGGCAGGTAGCATAGTGAAGAGTCTTTGAGCCAATCTTTTCTAAAGCTTTTATGGCCTCAAACAGACAATCGTCAGCTATCTCGCTCTCTGGATAAGTATCAACAATCTTCTCATATTCACCAGCAATCTTATGAGCTAAATCATACTTCTTCTGGCGATGTTCTGTTTTTAAATACTTCTCTCGGGCCATTTGATCCTCAAAAACTCCCTTTTTATTCATCTCTGTCAACTCTTCTGAAATCCGTGTTAAACCATCTTCATATTCCCTCTTTACCCTCTCAAACTCCTCCCTTGTTTTCTTCTCTTCCTGAGACTCCTTTGATGAAAATACAGAGGAGAATATACCAGATTCTTTCTGAGTCTGTCCTTGTTCCTCTGTTTCTTCTGTCTCTTTTTCCAGGGGTCTCCGCCCCATAGAATAACCTGAGCCTGCCATTAAACCCAATCCCAAAGTTATCCCTATACCAATAACCATCATTTCTTTCTGTCGAGTAGACATCGTAACCTCCTTCCTTAGGTATGCTTTGTATTCCCTGTTTCTCCCCTCTTTCGATATGAGAAGTGTCACAATATTCTACCATAGAAGTCTGTTTGACGCCCCTCACAGAACCGGACTTGAAGATTTCCCTCATCCGGCTCTTCAGTAATGCATCCCTTTACGAGGACAGGGTATAAGTTAGATG
>Ga0180007_10002919_pt1 | contig 19739 bp, 6 predicted proteins | sample MM_PC_MetaG_FD_121122 | JGI IMG/M metagenome (GOLD analysis project Ga0180007, IMG submission 121122) | Groundwater microbial communities from the Aspo Hard Rock Laboratory (HRL) deep subsurface site, Sweden - MM_PC_MetaG | ecosystem: Environmental > Aquatic > Deep subsurface > Groundwater... | reverse complement strand
TTTTGATGCCGGAGAACCGGACACCACATTAGATATCTCAAAAGATTCCTTCACATTCTTGAGCGCTATTCCGAGATTATCTCTGATCTCGTCTTCCATACTCCCTGAATCAGATGATGTGGATATGCCCTTTTTCCATTTTGCCTGTTCGTTAAGCCTTTGTATATGGCTCAATTTTTTCATTCTTCCGGTCTGCTGTATGTGCGTTCCCGCGTAGTTAAGTCCCTCTTTCGCTTTTTTGTAATCCGGATTGAGTTCCAGGGCTTTCCCATAGTAATAATACGCTTTTCTGAAAAGTCCCCTGTCCTGGTAAAAATCACCAAGACTGGCAAGGTTTTGCTCTTCAAGGTCAAAGATGATGTTCCGTATCCGGTCACGCAATATCTCTTTTTCGCCATCGGCAGTAGACAATATGAACCGATCCTTATATTCCTCCACCACCACGCCTTTGATATGTTCATTATTCTTCATGACAATGGTATCGGCAAAGGAACTGTTCGATCCAAGGAAGTATAAGATTACCGCGAAAAAAGTCGTACATACCGCATTTCTTTCAAATCTACTGATATTATGTGATAAAAACACGACTTTCCTTGGGTTTTGCGAGAATATTAACACCTGTTACATCAACATGTATATTAGTTTACCTCGACAAAGATACTAATGCAAGTAGGCATGTCGTGAATGGTGAATAGTGAATGGTTAATAGATTCAGAGTCAAAGGTCAGGAGCCAGGGACAGGATCAAAACATGAAATGTTTGAATCCGGAAAGTTCTTTATCAAGTTCGGTTTTTTCGCCGCGCTTCCAAGCCTCGTGGATCATTATAAGCATCTTGGTAGTCTTCGCGTCAATGATCCACTTGCACCCCATCAGAAAGCATGCGGTTAAGAACTGAACGAAATACGCCGGGAAGAAAAACGATAAAATGAGCGCCGCCTGCGCCCCCATGAACCATCGATTTTTCACGGCTAGGTCCAACCATTTTTTACATCGTTTATGTATCCCCCGTGAGGACATTATTTCATACGTCTCAACAAGCAGCTGCCGGCAACGAGGACATCCGGTAAGATGCCTCTCCATAGCAATTTTCTCATCCCCGGCCAGCGATCCGGCCAAATACCCGCTCAATACCTCTATGGAAGGACAGATCCTATTCTTCATGAACACCACCTCCTGCTATTAGAAGACACTTATTTCCCCTCGTTTCTTTCAAAATATTCTTCCATTTTTTCTCGAACCCTATTTTTGGCCCGGCTAACAAGCGTAGCGACTGTATTTTCCGGAATGTTCATTATTTTCGAAATATCTTTTTGTTTTCTGTGTTCATAAACGTTCAGCTTAAGCGCAAGCTGTTGTTTGTGATCGAGAGAATCTATCTCACTTTTGAGTAATTCACTCAATTCGCGTGATTCCACCATATCTACGGTGTTGAAACATGCGCTGGGAATCATCGACTTTAGAGATATCCCGGGCTTACCCGCAAATAGATCCGCTTCAAGAGAAACCATGTTTTTGGGTTTCGCATATATTCTCCCACGGCAGTAATTTGATGTCCTGTTCAGGGATACCATAACAAGCCAACCCTCAAGGCTTGCGGCATCCCTTACTCTTGCAAGCTCGTTTTTCTCCCATATCGTTAAGAATATTTCCTGGACAATATCACGAAATTCATCGCGCGGCATTTTCATTTTTACACTGATCTTTTTCAGTTTATATCGAACGCTCCTTGTCACAAGACTTTTGTAGCGTTCGATAAAATCATTCCACGCCTCATAATCTCTTTCAATACATTTTTTTAATAATTCCTCGGTACTCATAAGACATCCATTCTACCACTATTTTACACATTTATCAATATTTTTTGATTTTTGACTAAATCAAGAGTCAAAAAAAAGCGCTTTCTTCACCTGTTCATAAGTGTAAAGCGCTAACCCTTCATTCACATATCTTTTTCCGCAACAAACTGCTCTATATCCTTAGTAGCCTGCCATATCTCCTTTATTCTATCTAACCGCCCTAAAAAAGCCTTTACGATCTTGGGGTCAAAATGTTTTCCTGCCTGGTCTTTGATCAAATCTACCGCATCGCTGAATTCAAACGCCTTCTTATAGGGTCTAACAGAAGTCAAAGCATCAAAAACATCAGCAAGCGCAACTATTTTTCCATACAACGGTATCTCATCCCCTTTCAAACCTTCGGGATATCCTGTTCCGTCATATCTTTCATGATGCGCCAAGCAAATATCTCTCGCTGCCTTCAGCAACGGTGAATGACTCCCTTGAAAAATATCCGCGCCAAGTTTGGCGTGCTGTTTCATCACTTCCCGTTCTTCCGGTGTCAGGCCTGAAGGCTTTTTTAATATCTCATCCGGGATGATCAATTTGCCAATATCATGCATCGGGCTGGCGTACTTAATCCGTTCAATATCACTCTCCGATAGATCCAGCCCGCGGGAGATCTCCGTTGAATAATCCGCTATCCTGACCAGATGCGTCCCTGTCGTTTCGTCCTTATGCTCAGCCACAAGAGCGAGACGAAATATCATCTCCGTATAAGAATCCTTAACTTCCAGGTAGGATTTCTCTAGATTTTTATAAGCATCTTTCACTCTTTTCTCGTATTCGAAATAACGGCTTTTCTCCATATTTCACCTGCCGGTCCCATCCAAAGACCAGTAGTTGTTATTCAAAATGTTTAAGCGCGTCTTCCTCGGTATCAAATATGGACAAAACTTTATCCACTTTCGTTATCTTAAAAATGGAACCTACTTTCGGCGCGACATCCGATATGATCATCTGCCCTCCTCCGTCCTCCAACCCTCTGGAAAAAAAGAGCAACGTCGCCAAGCCAAGGCTATCGATATATCCAACTTCCTCGAGATTCAGCAAGACCTTCCCTGCCTTCTCTTTGATCATCTTGTTGAAAGTAACCTTGAAATCCGGGACAGTGTTTATGTTTATTTCTCCGGCAATGTAGCATACCGTCACATCACCTTTTTCTTCGCGCCTCAATTTCATAATAACTCCCTGGTCGCAGTACTGCACTATTACAATTATATCAGTTACAACCGGACAAAGCAAATCTCTAACACGGGCCCAGTAGTGTCAAGTGCGGAATGACAAAAAATGATATTTTGCAGAACTCTAACAATAACCCAACAACGCTACAACGCAATAATGCTCTTTACGCGGCGGTTATGACCTCTTCCTGATTCGCGTAGATCTGTTTTAGCTCGGTATCGTCAAAAGGTACGGCATTAGGTATAAAAATGAAAACCCTTGGCCCGAAATCAGATAGATCAACGTCTATCAAAGGATATTCTCTTCTTAATTCGGCCAATACTTTGTCCAATTCCGCGTCATCAGTAAAAGCAAGTTTAAGCGCCAGCCTCATCATATCTAAAATCATAACATAATTGTCTTTAATCGGGTCTTTCAATCCCTTCAGCTTCGCGGGGATGACACCTATTAGACACGCTTTCTTTTCGGTCTTGGTGCTTTTCAGGTTATTGAACGCGCCGGATTTGATCTCCGATTCGTCAGTAAGGACAACGATATTGGAATAATCCGTGCCCGCCGCGTCCGCTTTTTCTTTCAGTTCCCTGGCAAGCGCTTCACCTGTTCCCCTTACAACAATAATATTGCCGAGACCGGATAACCTGCATATTTTATTAACCAGCCCCTGCAACCCGCACCCCATATTCGGGATCCAACCGGTATCGATCCCCACTATGAGCTTCTGTTCCTTTTTAACCTCCCCGGCGACCGGCCGCTTTCTCATCCTATACATCCTTTTTACTTCAAACGCTTGTATGATGAACTCATCAATAAAATTCTGCGCGGCCTTTTTCGCGTTATCTCGTAAGGCTTCTTCATGTTCTCTATCAAGTAAATCATTATACATACCGCCGCCAGATCTAATTTCAGTATGATCAACCGCTTTAGTGCCTGAAATAAGAGACGTAGAACCGGCAGTCTCAAGGGTTAAGTTCTCTTCTAAATCCGGCAAATCGTCATATATCTGTTCATCGGGCTCATGCTGGATATCCACCGGAACAGGAGCGTCTCTTTTCAGTACCTTAGAGGTTCTGTCCATGGAAGCCTGCAACCGCGTCTGTCGAACGTGAAACTCGACTAAATCCCTTTCTGTATGAGGCATGGGGCCTATTTTTCGGAAAAAATTCCAAGCCTCTTGACGCGCGGCTGAATTTGCAATGATTATTTCTTTATTCCCAGGCCTTTCGGCGTTAATAATGTTTTGTAAAATAAGCGCTTCTATCAAGGCATTATAAAGCGCGGACCCTACGCCCTTTAATCGTCTCCGCGGTCCTTCGCGATTAGAGGGGCTAATTACCGGTCCTTCCAAAAGGACTTTTTTCTCATCCGTCAGGTTGAATGACAGGCTGCCTTCTTCTTTTTCTTTACTAAACGCCTTTAAGGTAAATATCCCGTCGCGTTTATGTTTAAGAACGACAACCGTTATTTCCTCCGGCTTGTCCTCTTCTAAATTCCAGACAATTTCTTCTGAAAAACCAAGAATTTCCATGTCATCATATGCCTTTAACAATTCTGTTGTTGGATACGCTCGCGTTGATCGCGCTTCCGGCATCTGTAATTTTAATGCCGGCTCAAGATTCTCCCGTCTCTTTTCCGCATCAAGCAAGTGCTGATAAAATGTTTTTCTATTCAACCACCCCCAAATATTTACCGTTTTGCGTAATACAGAATTGTAAACAACTCGAAATATCGTGATCATATACATATTCCCATTTGCCATCTTTGATCATTACCCTAAAAGATCTCCCGGAGTTATAACTATCCGCCAACCAGTTCATCGCGTGATATTCCTTTGAAAACGGTTCATCCGCGTCATCTGAAGGCTTACCGCAAATTTGATGGGCCACATCAATGCCATAAGCTTTTTTGAACCCAATTGACTCAAATAATTCTTTTACAAACAACGGGAACGACTCGGTAGAAGAAAATTCATCAACGATCACGACCTTGTCTTCCAGACTTAACCCCAAGGATTTCACTAAATAATCTTCAAATGCCTTCTTGTTCTCTCCCGCTACCTCAAGACAATCAGGGCCCCAACGACTAAAATCCAAAAGCTGAACCCGATCCCGGCCCTCTTCTCCCAAAAGGTGCCTCATGGCGTAGTAGAACATCTCAGCGCCTCTTCCCAGACAAACGAACTTCGCTTTCGAGAACTTTTCGTCATGCAAAAGCCTTGTCGACAACGAAAGAATATGCGGAATTGTTTCCTTTAATTTGAAAAAATATTCGCTAAGATTATACTCATTGGAAATGCCGAAAAGGTCTTTTAGCCCGGTTTTTGAGTCAATGATTCGTTTCACCCCGGCTCGGTCATCCCAAAAACTGTCATCATTTAGAAATGGATCGTCCAGAATAAAGGAATATTTTCCCGGAGCCCTTTTGATGGCTGAAATTATTCCCCGGGCACCTAATGTTTTTAATCTTTCTATTATTACAGAAGCGTCCCTATCCTTCCTTCCTCCGGCGGGTATGTGTTCCGATGATTTCTCGATCCTTCCCATTACTTCTTTCACGAAATCGTCAACGCGTTTATTAAGTTCATGGCTATATTTTTTGTCGCTTATCCTCGCCTCAATATCCCGGAAGAGATCTTCGCATTCCGTCTTTGAGGTATGTCTGCAAAATTCTTTCAGAAACGGAAGGAATTCAGGAACTACGCTGGGTGCAACTTTTATATCACTGTTCTGCAGGCTGATAACGAACGGCAGAAACCTCAACATGCTGGCCAGGTCACCGCAGATCCCCATATACCCGCATCCGCCTCCGTCGGACGGTTTCTTCGCCCTCAAAGTTCTTAAAACTTCTCTCATGTCTTTCAGGACCCGTGGCTGTAAATCCACAAAACGGTACTGCTCTTTAACATCAAAACGGCTGATCTTGAACCTGGATTTTATGTAATCATTCGTACCCCAGCTGATAAAATCAAACTCTCCGGCGAGGCGGCGCAGGCACGCGGGATCAAGCATCCCCCTGTCCTCAAACATCGCTCCTATCCGCGGAAAATCGTGACGCTCTTTCACGGTTTTTCCCCGGCTAAGTTCCGTTTTCACCCTTTTATAAGTGTCAAGCACAAAACTTATATCCGCGTACGAGGTAAGCATGGGAAACATGATCTTGACATTGCCACTCCGGGACCCCCACTGGGCCCGGATCAGCGCCCTGAGTTGAGTTTTAAATTCTTCCGGCCGTTTGTGATACCATCTTATCCCGCGTTCTCTGTCTCTCCCATATCCAGGGATCGCTTTATCTCCCGCCTTGTCCCATGTGCGAACGACATAATCACCTTTTATGGCGTCCGCGTTCCTGATATGCCCTTCCATCTGGGCATCTTCATCAGGCAGTTCGGCCATACGCATCACTTCTTCTTCACTGCGATGCAGCCCCACGGCCTCCGCTCCTAAAGAAACACCTTGTTCTATTTCAGCAAGGGTACTGGTATTGATCCCGAATTTTACCAGGACGCCGTCTTTCGTCTCTGCCGGACGGCTCCTATTTTTCAAGCAGTATTTGTAAAGAGTTTCCAGCCGCGCGCCTTCCGCGCGGCTCTTTTCAAGTGTATCCTTATCGGGATTTAAGACCACCCTGCCGTTTCTCGCGTCCACTACAACGGTCGAACCTGCAACGGCCAGATCAAACCATTCTCCTTTTTCGCATTTTCCGCCGCGGGGATGAGTGATGATCAGTATCCCCGCCTGTTTGGCCAGGAGAACCCAGTGTTCGGCTATGGAAGCCTCGTCGACCACGATACAGTCTATTTTTCCGTAACGCGCCAAAAGATCGAAGTATCCTTTGAAATCCAATTTGCGGGCGCACACCACTACTTCTTTCCGCGCGAGAGATTCCCGCAAAGAGTTCCCCATCATCCGGCCGATAATATCCATGTAGAATTCCTCGACCTCGGTTTTCTCCTCTATTTTCCCGGATTTTTCCAACTCTCCGGCAAACATCGTGCCGATCCGCCCGATCAGCGCTTCACCGGGCGCGTTATGTTCCAGAACATGTTCCTCATCTCGATAATAAAGGACGGGCAGTTCGCCGTCCTCATACCTTTCTATGTATCCTTCGAGCGCGCGCGGCACGTTTTTTCCCACTTCGTCTAAAAATTCTCTCAGATGGCTTTTATTTTTAACGGCATCCCTGAAATCCTCTATCGTTTTCTTGACCCTGGCCGCTTCATCTGCCGCTTTTACCCTCATTTCCTCTACGCTGTCATCCTCCCTGAACAAACTCCTCTTTACGCGAAGACGCCATATCAGGCGGAGATATTGAGGAATGATCTCTTTTTCTATCTTGTTTCTGAAAAACCCGTATGCGCTGTCGCCCAAACCCTCGCTTTCCCGTTCCATCCGGTCAAGCCGTTCTAATTGCTTTTTGATCTCCAGATACACCAGGTGCTCAGCCTTTTTCGCCTCATCTTTCTGCTCGCCGCGGATCTGGCCGATAATTTTGGGTTTTAATATCCTGATAGCGTCAAGCCCTACAAGAGCGACATCTCGACTGTCTTTATCTTTTACCATTTCGATGATATTTTCTAACTGAACCTCCTGAAGGGCCACTATCCGGATAAACCGTTCTTCCTCCCTTTTGATCAGGATGTCTTTTTGTCTCGCGTCAAGGCCCTTGTCGGGAACTATGTCGTTCCTTTTGTAAAGCGCTTCCAGCACTTTTTCTTTCAACAAATTAAGGGACTCTGTCCCCACTCGCCGGGAATCTTCATTCAATTCTTTAATCGCCAGCTCTACAGCCCATTCGGCGTTCCATTCGCCGTCCCGTATCAAGATATCCACTTTTTGTCTGAAACGGCCAAACAGCTCTTTATCCGCCGGCCTCCACCCCTTCATCGGTTCTATCGCCTCTTCAAAGTCCGCGGCTTGCGCGTCGATGTCCCGTTTCAGCTGTTCCCGTGAAATACCGGGTTTGCGCAGCCCGTAACGGCAGGTCACGTAATCAGGCGTCTCTACCGCTTTAACGATGGGAGCGTCTATTATCTTGAGGCCGCCGGTAGTAGTACCAATAAATTCCAGTTCCGGCAGGCAGCCATGTTCCACGGCAGACTTTTTTATCTCCCGATAATCCCCCAATATTACCCTTTCCATCAATTCCATTATTTTAGCGGCGTTTTTCCCTTCCACCGAAAGATAAAGAGTCTCCCCTTCATCAGCCTCAAAAAACAGTATATCCGTTATCCCTATTTTGCCTTCCAGCGCCTGTTTAGCCTCTTTCCCCTGCCTCTTTATGGTCACCGACCCGCCGCTTTCGCGGAAAACTTTTATGATCTCAGCCAGATGGCGCGAGCTTTTCACGGCCAGGCCGCCTTTAACACCGACTTTTACTTTTTTCCGCTCAATTCCGGCCCCGGCCCCCTGTTCCATGATTTTCCGCGTTAATAAGCCCAGATATTCCTCCGCTTCGGTCATAAACGCGCGGGCTTCCCTTTCCACCGGGGAAAATTTTTCACGTGGCGGTACACGCCTTACCCTCAAAGGGACTTTTTCAAGATGAGAGGTTATTCCCGCCAGCAGACGTTTATCAAAAGAATATATCCCTGACGCTATTATCTTACCGTTTTCTATCATCCTTATTATGTTAATCTTTTTGTTTTTTCCGTCTTTCAAAAGAAGCTTATATTTCCATTCCGAAGTTACCGTTTTCTCTCCATCGGAAACGATCAGGAGTTTAACGGCCGTCCCGTCTTTCCCCGTTATCTCCAAAAAAGGCTGACTCATCAAATAAGCGCCGTAACCTATCCTGATCTCTTTAGAGTTCCTGATGAATTTTTTCAGCCTTTCCCCTGCTTCCTCATCAGGCCCATCCGTTGATATTTCGCGGTGGAACCCGAACCTCTCAAGCATCCTGATAGCCGCCGCGAGATGCGCCTTATCCTCCAGCATCGCTTCCTCACCGGCGTAAACGTCAGTAAGTTCGTAATGAAAATTAGCGGTAACGTCTTTAAGGAACAGATTCATAAGCGCGTAACTTAGATGAAAATCCAGTTTCGCCATATCCCATTCACTTTTTTTCATGCCCGTCGGCCTGAAATGCGGGGCTACTGACACATCAATCAGTTTTACCCTGCCTTCCTCGTCCACCTTCCATTTCAACCATCCGACTTTTCTGTTCAAATGCGCGCTCAACACTTCCGCGCCGGCCTTTCCATCCTCCGCTTCCGCTCCTCCATATACTAATTCTATGAGATTCTCGCCGCCCGGGCCGTTGTCCTTAAAATGAACCTTATACCTGTGGCCTCTCGTTGTTATAACGTCTTCTTTAAGCGTAAACGCCTTCCCCAGATTTTGCCATTTATCACCATCAGGATATCCCCACTCGGATCTTTTTTGTCGTGATTTCTCACGGTTTAACGCCCTTTTCGCTTTAACCTCCTCCCCGCTGATTTCCGCAGGAAGTCTTCCATCATTGATCAATTGTTCGGCAATAAGCAAAGCCGGTTCGATAACCCTGTTTGAAACCGCGGTTTTCCCTGAACCGACTTCAATCCTGCCGTCCAGCGCTTGATTCAGCCTTTTTATGTCATCAGCCGTGAGTTTGGTTTCATCGGACAGAAAGAGCCGCGCGCCCAGGTCGTCCAGACCTTTTTCAGCGGCAACTTTGAGAGCTTCCAGAGCCTGATCCATTTCGCCGAAAACTCCGGGAACGGTTGTCCCTTCCGTGTATATCCTTTTTAACCTCTTTTCTGAGGTCGCGCCGCCAATAAGCCCCCACATTCTTATACAGAAAGATGCCATTTTTTTCTTTCCGGCAAGACGCGCCAATTTTTTATCCCTAAAAGCTGAATTTATCAATTTACACGCCTTTTCTTTGTTCCCGCCGGTTTTCGTGAGTAAGATGTCCGCCAGAGCCGGATAAAGCCGGGGATATACAAACAACCCTTTCTCTAACAGAAACACCACCAATGCCCTGAAACGTTCAAAAGATATATCCCCGATCTTACCCCTCGGTACACCGAGATATTCTCCCAGGTGTTCTTTCCCTTTTGTTATGTATTTGAAGTCATATCCGAAAATATGCATTATTCTACCCATAAGCATAAACTGTTCGAAAGTAAGCGGGGCGGGGATCAAACCGCCGTTTATCAGGTTAATCAGATACCCGTAAGCATCCGACCTGTATACCGCGTCATCGGATAAAGGTATCCGCATCTTCTTGTCCGCGCCAGGCAAACCGGGCGTGGCCTTTAACGCCAGGTAAGGCGCCCGGTAATCAACGGAAACCCTTAAAACAAGTTTGTTGTTTTCCCACCTGAAATACGCTGGCATTACAGGATAATCGACCGCTATATAGTCCCAGATCGTCTTATGCCCGCCGTCTTCTTGTTGCAATTGGTAATATTTTTTGCCGTCCGCGATTTTCGGCGGTCCTTCCGCGGCTGTGGTTATTTTGTCACGATCCACCTTCAGGTTCCCAAAATTTACTTCTATCTCAAGCGGTTTCTCTTCTGTCGATTGTTGAGTAACGCGTATCCGCGGGAAGGCCAGGCTTTCCTTCGCGGCCTTTTTCTCCTTCGCGGCGGGTCTCGCTCCAAGGCTTTTGAGAATGGGCTCTACTATTTTCCATTCCGGAGGACTCAAGCCCGTTGCGCGGTATGCCGCGTCGTCCCCCATGCCTTTCTTCTCCGCCAGGCCAAGAAAGACAAGCACCCCCAGGTCGCGTTTCACGGTATACGCGAGCGAAAGACCTGTCCTGTCAGCAACTTCTCCGGCGGTAACAAACTTTCTTACCCCTCGAAGAAACAGGTACATCGCGTAAGGCGACCCGGGAGGAAGCGCGCGCGCGGCTGTTTCTTCCTCTTCCCTTAACAGTTTTTCGACGGGCGATATCATCCCCGCCGGGTCTTCCAGCGAACTGCCTGATCTTGCGCGTCGAAGAAAACGAAAATAATCGAAATAATAAATGTCTTTTATCTTTTCTTTATTATCCGCGCTTTTTATAACTTCTCTTGCCAGTTTTCGGCACGCTTCCAGCGTGTCCAGTAGAAGAACCGGCCGTCTTTCTTTCATGATTTTTTCCGGGTTCCCGAACCTCAAACCCGCCGATCGTATCTTGAACCTGGACATCTCATTATGAGAGTCTTGATACCGCAATATCACATGCGCTATTCTCGCGGCGTCTCCTTCCAGGCGCGCTCTCCCTTTTTCAGTAAAACTCGAATACCTGAGACTCTTCTCTATCTTCCTGACCATCATCTTCCAGACAAGAATACTGGTCGTGAAAACCTGACCCATACCGCCCATTTTATCCCGGAGATCACGAAACCAGCGCGTGGAAAAAATTCCTGGGGGGGGGTTGTCTTTTCCGGCCGCGGAGCTTGCCATCCGCGTGGAATACATTATCTGGCACGGAACAGAAACGCTGAATCCGATATAAAAAGGTATCCATGCCGTAAGGAAAAGCGCGGTAAAAGAGGTCTTTCGGTGAAAAGGCTTAAGGATAACAAGGCTTATCTCGCGTGTAATCCCGCCGAAAAACGTCGCGAGCGTAAAACTAAGAACACCCGCCTCGAACCCGCCGGTCGCCAGAAAATAACTGCCCGCGAAATATCCCAAAATTTTGATAACATTATCCAGAAACTCAAGGACGACGAACGCGGTAAATATTCTGATATAAGCCGTCCGGCTTGGTTCTTCCACATATTCCAGTGACAGATCGAGTATCTGGCGTGACCGAGCGATGCTTTTGCCTATCCATGGGATATTCTCCAGCAGACAGAAGCAATGCCGCAAAACCGGTGACGCCATGAAAAAGCTCTTATACCTTTCGCGTTTTTTCACGTCTTCTCTTTCGGCGGGTTTGGTATTATCTATCCCCTTTATGCCTTCTTGCGCGCCTGGCCGCGATGCTTCATTTCGGGCAATAATTTTATTCGGCGCGTCTCCATCCCTGTATTTTTCACGCGCGTTTAAATAAGTTTTATCGGCCGCCTTTTCTTCAAGCAGTTTTTTCAGGAATGCCGTTTTCGCGCTTAATCCGGCGATTTCCTGCCGGAGTTCCGCGGACCCCGCCCCCCCTTTTTGCCGTGTTTCTAATAAAATAATTTTTTCCCGGAGACGTCGTGAAGTATTGTTGTAATCCTCGCGGTAATACCGTTCGTCATCTTTAGCGCCTTCCGCGGCCTCTTTTGTAAAGTCTTCATCCACTTGTCCCCGATATAATTTTTCAACAACCGCGGATCTTTTATCGATGATTATGAACCTCTTGTCCCCTCTTCCGCGAGCTATAGCCACCCGGCCTTCCCCCAGTCCTTCAGGAAAAGAATCAAGAACATATTTTTCCGTCTCGACCCAAAAATGGCCCAGATCCGCGCCAAACATGACCATCGCGTTTACACCTGAAGAAAACAACCTTCTCGCCAGGTCAATAGAATGCTTGTGGCACGCCCCGAGTTCATCGCAATATTCGCGTGTTCGCAGGATCAGACCTTTTAAGTTTTCTTCTGCCGTATTTTCCTCGAACCAGGCGTCGCGTTTCCGCTCGAGTTCATCGATCATCGCTTCAGGAACGAATTCTCTATATAAGGATTTTTCGGGTTTGTCCCCGGCTGAATAATAATACCGGAGGACCTGTCCTTTACCGCTCTTTTTGTCAACATACGGCAGACAAAACGTTTTGCCTTCCTTATACAGCCTCTCCGGATCAAAACTCACTGGGCCTGCGCGCTGAACATCCCTCCCAATGATCCTCTTCAAGCCGTCCGCGCTGATCATACTGCCGTAATTAGAAATGACTTTCCCTATCAGCCGGCTCACATAAAAAAGCCACACATCGTCCCGGTATGCCGTATCAAGCACAGACTTTCCCGCCGTATCCCGCAGGTCAATAGAACCGTCACCATGTATTACGCACTCCGCGAGCGGGCCGAACCTTGTGGTCGGTAAAAGCGCTCGGCCGCTCCTTTGTCCTGTTACCGGCTCAAATCCGAAAGCGACGCTGTTAAACAGGAACAGGCACGCCACCGCCGTCGCTGCCAGCCTGAACCATATCCTGTGTGTGTTAAAGTGTCCGTTCATTATTTACTATCCATTATCCTCATTACGCGGCGATCAGGGCCCGCCTGTACTCCTCGAATTCTTTCTTGAGCTCTTCCGTATCCACGGTCTCCGCTTCCGGCAGGATAAACCATAACTTGCCGCGCCGTTCGATATCAAGCCCCGGTATCTCCAGGCATCTCCGCGTCATAAATTCAAGCGCGGCGTCATAGACAAGGCCCGTCGCCGAGCCTTTATACTCTATAACCGCCAGTTTTTCCGGGACGCCTTTATCGTCCCTCTTCTCTCTGTAGGGATCCACGATAACGATATTCTCCGGATCATATCCTTTACCCGAAAGCTCCCCGTAAATCCCGTCGACACCCGTCTCTTTGTCCTCAATAACCAGGTCGAACGCCTCAATATCGTCTATCTCCATCAGTCCGAGCAATGCTTCTTTTGTCCTGCCTGTTTCGTCTCTGCCGGAGGCGACCCTTACCTGCAGCGTCACGGGCGCGGCTTCCGGGTTATCCTCCCGCGCGAGCCTGAGGCGATCCCTGTGCGCCTCTGCCACGAGTTTCGCTTCCGCGAGGGAGTTCACTCTCACGCTTACTATCCTTTTCCCCTTACTTTCTCTTATACGGGAAGCGGCAATATGCCGCAGGTTTCCGGCTGTCTCTCTTCCCGAGGCGTGAGTCATCCTCATGTTGTAAACGCTCAGTTCCGCGGCCCTCACCGACCTTATCCCGGAAATACGGTTTGTGACCCTGCTAAGCGTTTTCTGGATATCCTTTATTTTCTTGATGTTTTTCCGGTTAAGTTTCACTAGATCCGGGTTTGCCATAAAAAAGAGACTTTTGTCCTCCTTTTCTATGGCATCCACAAGTTCTCCCGCAGTCCTCATCAGCGTCTCCTCGTCCATGGCGCCGAGGTGTAGTACTCCCGAAGCGTAGGCACCGAGTTCTTTCCTGCGTCTTTCAAGCTCTTTCATGTTCTCCTCTTCCCCATTTCCTTCATCCAGGAACACGAGTTTTACCTCTACTCTGTCCGCGCTGACACTCTCAACAATCTCCTTCATTTCTGGAGCGCCGACAGCCCCCAGGGCTATGGCAGTGTTCGTGCCTCCCGATAGTTCAGAAGACATGGGAAAAACTCCCAAGTCCAACAGATCCTTCGCTGACGGAAAACCTTTGTATATCCTCTCCAAAAGATCCACCGCCTTTGCATGGCAAGTTAACGCGGAATCTTTCGATTCGAACAGGCCGAGCCTCCCGCCCTCGCTCTCCGAGCTTCGGCGGCCAGGCGCAACGAGGGTAACAACATTAACAAAAACATGCGGAAGGATGAGGGATAAAAAGACTGTCGCCGCGAATAAAATACCCGAAGAAGAAACGATGTTATTAAGAACAAGAAACATGCCGGCGGTAAGGCCGGTGATCGCCAGCTTATCGGAAGTAAATGCTTCCCGGCCGTGTAAGAGGTGCCAGAGGAGTTGAAGGCCAGAAAGCGTAAGAAAGGCCGGCGGAGCGAACGCGAACGGCAGCCCGAACACCCGCGCGAGGAGCAACTCTCCCCCACACACGAAAAGACCCGACTCAATCACGGCGGGAGCGAGCGCCTGGCCCGCCCAGCCAGGGCCGATCGCGTCGTAGACCTTCTTCAGGACCGGCCAGCGTCCGCTTTCTTTATCTTTTACGACTTTTTCTTTTCTTCGCCCGGCATCGGCACAACATTTCAATACATCTTCTGTGCTGGCGCGGTAGCGAATAAGAAGCACTCCTTGCTCTCTGTATTTATCAGGGTCAACCCCCGCTATCCTGAACCCAAGGTTCTTGAAAAATCTCATCGTCCTGGCATCATCCCCACGCAGTGATTCGAAGATAATCTCTCCGCGGCCCTCCTTCTTTGCTCTTCTGGCAAACGCGCAGATCAACTTTGTGCCGATACCCAGTCCCTGCAGTTCCGGCATGGTGGATACCCTTATCGCGACGGCGCTGCTACCTTCTACCCCTGCGACTACATAACCAACAAGATCGCCATTGAGCAAAGCCGCTACGCTCAAAGGATACGCTTTCCCAATGTTCTGAAAACCTTCCGGAGACCAGCCAATACCTCTTTCTTTGAACATCTCTTCTATCCTTGCTATGTTCCCCATGTTTCTGGCCGCGAATTCTGACGTAAAATCCATTATTTTTATATCGGACTCTTCAATGTCCAATCTCCTGTATTTATTCAGGCTTTCTTCCGCCCTTATCGCGTCTGCCAGCCCCTCAGGATCTATCTTCCCAAGATTAGTCAGGACTTTTTCACAACCTTCAAGAAGATGACTTTTCCGGGGACTGTCTTCATCATCACTAAACAGGTCTTTAATACCGTCAAGGTTTGCTCTCTTGATCTTTTTAAGCGTCTCTTTGAGAGCGTTAAAATAAGAATCCAAAATCTCCTCGCGGTCTTCTATCGGCACGTAGTCCCCAAATTCGACAAGGTTATCTATTAACGCGGCTATCTTCTCCGCGTAATCGCTTTTTGGAACGTCATATCGGCTAAAAATGCCAGCCTGATGGGCAAGGGATAACACGCTTTTTCCCTTCTCACCGGCTTTAAACTTAAAAATCTCGTCAATCCTCTCACTCTCATGGCGGTAAGGCCCTATTCCCAGGGCTATTTTTACGGCCGCTGCCATTCCCATGAGAGGGACCAGTTCCTGAACCATTTCTTTGGTTACAACCTGCGGTGTTATCCTATCTATCCCCGGTTCGAACCTGCCAAGATAATAGTCATCTCCGTTTACGCTTATCTCATCAACGGATGGTGTGACAAGCCCTTCTATCTTCGCCTCGTCGATAAGGAACCTTATCGCCATTCCACCTTCATTTTTGCAATCAAAGATTTCAGCTCCTCCAGTGCCGGTTTTAAGCATCTTTCTTAAGAAATATATCTGATCTTCAGTTTTCAGCTTTTCCCTCGCAAAGACAACATAGTGCCCCCTCCCGGGCTGAACCTGTCTGTCCGTATCGCGCACGCCCATCTTGAAGACCTCTATCGTTTCGGTAAAACCCTTATCCGCCATCTTCTCTTTCACCGCGTTGATCAAGGCCTCTTCTTCTTCGATCTTAGTCTTTTCCTCTTCAGTCTCAACATCTTTCCCCTTAACCTTACCTATCACCCTTTCCAGGCTGCTCCAGAATACCGGCCTGTCTAACGTAGTGGAATGCTCCTTTGCCCAGTGAAGACCGACCTTGCCTATCCAGCTTTCCAGCTCCATGATCCATCTTCGGAAAAGTTTCTTATCCTTTTCCATCCAACGCGCTCCTTCCTCATCCCTGACGTATAGATCTTCCCTGCACCAGGGACGTATCGACTCCTGCACTCCTTCGACAAGTAAAATGGCAAACTTTTCGATCACGTCTTCCTTCTTTTTATTGTCCAAATATTTTTCTCCAGACTCATTGACCCTCTCTTTGAAAAACTTATACATATCCTTAAAGAACGCCCTTAAAAAGTCTACGTCATTTTTCATCTCCTTTTGAATAACACGAAAATCGTATTTGTTTTCTTTTCGTAATTTGTTCATCGTTTTTCTGAACTTTTTGGGATCGAGGCCGAAAATATTCATTTTTTTCGTATTGGTTATCGTCTTGAGCATATGGCCGAATTCCGCGGGAGAGTTGATAGCCATAAACGCCTTCCTTAGCCCGGACATCGTATAAAAACGTGTCTCATCGATCCCGCCAAAATACCACAGGCGCCCATCACTGATAGAACACCAGGACTCTTCAACCGTATTTTTCATCTCCTCGGGAGTCGGCAACGGCCGTATCACCTTATAACGCCTGCCCTGCATAGCCAGGACTTCAAGCATTTCCGGACATAGATAAAATCCTACGTCCTTATCAGGATCAAGAAAAAAGTTGCTCAGCATCTCTTCGGCCTTAAGCGCTCTTGCAACTTCTTCAAGAGTAGGCCGCATATGCCATAGAAACCCTGCCGCCACGCCTGATTTAGGTAAAATATAGGCTTTATCCGGGCGGATCGTAACAAATACCCCTTCTTCCCTGAGGCTTCTAAGCTTTTTTAATCCCTGTCGCGGGGTGGTTACCTTTTTCCATTCTTCTACTATCATAATAAATTTTTCTATCGCGGGCCGGTGTGATATTGAAGACGCGAATATTATTCCGTTCCGGCAACCCTTTAAAGAAAGGCCGGCGTTTTCAAGAACCTTACCGGTAAAAACAACAGGCAACATTCTTTTTAATTTTCCATGGCCGTCTCTTTCGCCCAACATATGTTTATCTTCCGCTTCATAAAAACAATTTATCACTTTTACCCCGCCTTTATCCTTCTGTGTGACCCCTTCTAAACTCCTGTATCTTTCTTCGTACTTTCGTGCCATATCCTCGTCGGCGGCGATGCTGTCTTGATCAATCCACGCCTTCCGTTTAAGATCGGCCCGCCTTTTGTAAAGTTCGGCCAGTCTCGAATATCTTTTCCTCCAGTTCTCTATATCTATCCCGCCTTTTTTCAAGGCGCCTATCTCATCCGCGATCATGCTTTCCAGTGCCGTTACATCAAGATCCGGACCGGTTATTTTTGTATTACCCGAATCGAACTTAGCCTCATTGATTGGCCAGTCTCTTTCCGCGACAGTTTCTACTCTTTCGTTCACCCCTTCACGAAGATCGGCGAAATAAGTTTTGCCATAATTGACTTCCCTTCCCAACTGTGATATCTTTAAGGTGCGAAGGGGGTGTAGACAATGTCCAAGGTAACTCTGGAATTTAACAATAAACAGATAGAAAAGATCGTAGAAAGTTTGCCTCTTAAAGAAAAGATTCAACTGGTGCGCAAACTTGAAAAGGAAACTCTGCAAGCACGGTGGGCTAATATTCTGGGGAACATTGACGGACGGCTTAAAAAATTCACTGTCACAAGAAAAGAAATTACCAGGGAAATAAAAGCTTATCGCAAAGAAAAACATGCTTAAGGTCGTAATCGACACCAACGTCTTTATCTCTGGACTGCTCAATAGCCCTTCTTGCAGATACATTATTAAACTGCTTGGCGCCGCAAAGCTTACATTGATTATCTCTCCCTGGATATTGGATGAACTTATCGGGGTGATTTCTCGGCCTAAATTCCGTAACGCAATTACAAGAGAAACCGCAGAAAAGATTATTGAAATGATCAGTATCCAGGCAGTTCTGGTCAACCCTTCCCGCGAGTTTGACGTCATAGAAGATGATCCGGCTGACAATCGTTTCATAGACGCGGCAATAGAAGCTAACGCTGATTTTATTATATCAGGAGACCGCCACCTGCTTGATCTCAAGACTTTCCACGACATTCGTGTCATCACGCCAGCGCAATTTCTGAAAACGCTAAAGAGATAATTTTTTACAATCAACCATCGTATCACATCGTCCAGACGGCTGCCTTCGCCCGCTTTGCTTTTCCCGGCTATCTCCCGCTCGAGCACCTCCGCGTCTTTGTGAAACTGCTCGATTAACTCCGGGCTCCTATCCCGGAATTCATTTATCGTGCCTTCAAAATCTTCCTCATCCCGCGCCTTATCCCATACATCATGCCAGAGTTTTATCTCAAGCGCTTCATGGCCTATGGCGGCGGCCAAAAGCGCGTGATCACGCTTTATTCTTTCATACAACCCTTTGCCGATATAGATAACATTTCTTCTTAATCCGATATGAAGGGCCTGAAAATGGTCCTGATCGGTGGTAACCAATAGAGGCGCTCCGTCCTGAGGAGTGATCGCGCAGATATTGAGCCGGTTGTCGCGGATAAACTCATCAAGCGGCGGGCTGTGAATCTTTATTTCGTTTAACGCGGCGTTTATGTAAGAGCTTTCTTCTTTTCTTTTATCGTTGTAACCGGCTTCGATTTCGGGATCTATCTTTATCTGCCGCGGCCCAAAAAGCCGGTCCCTTTCCGCGGCGAGCGCTACTTTTTCGTTCATCTCTTCATGCGCGACGCCTTTGCCTTTATGGAGGTTAGTCGCTTCCGCTTCTGACTTTCCAGTAAACTTACCCGTCCCGCCTTCCCTCATAGCGGCTTCCATTGTTTTAAGGGTAATCATATCCGTGGAAACTAACCCGGCGCAAAGTTCTTCCATATTTGCCAGCCCCAGTTCACGCGCGCCCGGATAAAGATAATTCTTTACCGCCGGGCTACCTGGTTTGATCGACAACCCGTTTTTCATCAGGATACGCTCACCCTTTCTAACGGATTTCGCGAATTGCCCGGGTTTCAGATTATTTATCATTACAAAGGTGCGGGGGCATTTCGCGTTGTGCCGAATCACTTCAGCCGCTTTAGAATACAACAGGAAATTCGGACTGGTGTAAACATCCACAAAATCACCGGGTTGAAGCGCGTATTTATGCCTTCTCTTGTTTTTCGGTGAAGAAAAGAGCCCGCGCCCTTCCGCTTCACGCTCTATCGTATATGTAACCGCGCCCCGGTAATCTTTGTTAAGCATATCGATATTCCTTGAAGCCGCATAATCCGCCGGTATGCTGCCTGCCCGCAACCGAATCGGCATTATGGCCGTCCTGCCCTCTTTCTTCATCTCCCTGAACACAAATACCCACCTATCCAGTGATGACTTTAGCATTGTAAAATCTTCCCTGAAATCACCGGTCATTTTAACCTTATCTACCTCAAAATACTGCCCCGTCTGCCTG
>Ga0180007_10002918_pt1 | contig 19765 bp, 22 predicted proteins | sample MM_PC_MetaG_FD_121122 | JGI IMG/M metagenome (GOLD analysis project Ga0180007, IMG submission 121122) | Groundwater microbial communities from the Aspo Hard Rock Laboratory (HRL) deep subsurface site, Sweden - MM_PC_MetaG | ecosystem: Environmental > Aquatic > Deep subsurface > Groundwater... | reverse complement strand
TGCTCTACGTGTAGATTCAAAAGATCAGCAAGCTCTGCATCAAATATTCCGTTCTCTGGAATATACTGTATCTCAAGGTAATGGTTGCCGCTTCCAAGTGTTCCCAGCTGTGGCATACCTCTTTTTACCACTCTATCGCTTAAGAATTGCGGATCAGCGTCTTCGATGCAGCCCTGACTTTCTATTCTTTCGAGGTCTTCATCCCAGCCATATCCGTTCTTCAAGCACCAGGAAGCGCCGTCTTTTGCCACTTTCGCGAGTTCCTCTCTCGTGATTCGAACGCCCTTTTTACCGACACCAGTTGGGATATCTCTAAACATTCTGTCGATGAGGTCTTTTATTCTCGGTGCGACTTCCTTTACTGAGAGATTGGTTTTTATGACACGCATACCACAGTTTATATCGAAGCCAATACCACCTGGAGAGATTACTCCTTCATTTATATCAAAAGCTGCAACGCCTCCGACAGGGAATCCGTATCCCCAGTGCCCGTCAGGCATGCAGAACGAGAATTTTTGGATACCTGGTAAGGTAGCAACATTTGTTACCTGTTCGAAAACTCCCTTATCCATCATATCTAGTATTTTTTTCGTCGCAATAATTCTTGCTGGTACTCGCATTCCTTTTTTATAAGTGATTGGAATCTCCCAGGTAGTATCATCGATTTTGATGAAATCTGGTGTTGGGATATTTTGCTGCTGCATTGCTTGGTAGTTAAGATGTTAAATCTGGTATCTGGTAACTGGGATCTGGTATCAGCTACCGGATACCTGCTACCAGTTACTTTTTTAGATATCCACTACAACTCTTGCCTCATAACCTTCTTGTGTTTTCTTTAGCTTAAACATATGCATCGTTATCGCTTTGATATCGATTGTTATCTTGTGCTTCTCTGGATCAGCTTTTTCGCCAATCAATTCAGCTGTCAGCTTCCAACTATTTGTATGTTTTTTGATATCTAGTATGAATCTTGAGAATAACAAATTTTCACTATCCTTTAGCAGAAGCAGTTCATTTAGGTAGTCAAACAGAAGAATATCAAGTTCTTCGCTTTCAAGTGTAATTTTACGTGATACTGTCTGACCAATTCTTGATATATCAGCCATTGTTTTCACAAGAGCAGTTGAGGCGTTCTCGAAGAGTTTTGCAGGATTCTTTCCTTGAACTAAAAATGCAGTATCGGCAATAGCAATATCTTCGAGGAATTTTATAGATCCGGTTGCTTTCGGCATATAGATATTATAATGGAGTTTTGAACTGGAGAAAAGGGCTGAGAACTTACGAACTGAGAAGCCTTTGGGTATGATAATAAAGGATTTATTATGAACGATAAATGTACGATCAATGTAATGATAATTTGAGACAAACAGATTTGCTAAGAAGTTACATAGACAAGAATCTTCCGTTATAATACTTGACTAGGGATAATATATTAGACTACAGTTGTCGAACACTTATTTTGAGTAGGGTCGGGGGTTATTTAGACTTTTAAACTTATTCTAGACATTTTGCCTAAACTCCTCTATATTTACTCAGGAGGTTTTCATGAAAAGAGTAAAATACTCTGAATTATCAGGTAAAAAAGTAAAAAAAACTGTAAAGCTTAGAAAGGGCAGGTTTGCACTGCTTATATCGTTTATTTTGCTTATTGTGGTTGATGTATTTCTTGTTGCCGAATATAAGGCAAGAGGGGCAGACGCTATCGGCTACAAGCTTATGGAAAAGGTGAATCAGGTGTTTGAATCGGGATCTGATCTTGTTACCTCGATATGGGAGCCTCAGCTCGCGCAGGATGAAAATCTGACGTCAATATTGGTGGTAGGTATAGATACAAGGAGTGTAGAATTTACCGGTGATGAATTTATCACCACTAGCCCTGAGGGACAGGCTGGAACGAGAAATGCTGACACGATAATGCAAATGGTGTATGACCACACTAGCGGAGAAGTCTCTATGATTTCCATACCAAGAGATTTGGGGGTTGATATCCGCGAAGATTGTCTGGACTTTCATGGAAGTCTGCACTGGGTTTATGACAAAGGACAGTCGGCTAATTGCCCAGGCGGGGGAGTGCAGACTCTGTCAGAAGTTGTAGAAGGGATAACAGGCATTCAGGTGCACTATTATGCCTTTATATCGCTTGACGCTTTTGTAGATATCATAGACGCAGTCGGTGATACAAATGAAGCTGGAGAGAGGGGGATCTGGATAGACATAGATGCGCCGGTGTACGAATTATACCCGGTAAATGATCACGGCTGGGAAAATGTTTACTTTCCTGAAGGCCATCAGTTTCTCACTTCAGAAACGGCTTTGAAGTATGCACGAAGCAGAAAGTACAGCTCTGACTTTGCACGTGCGGAAAGACAGCAGCAGGTGATTTCAGCAGTAAAGGATCGGATTCTTTCTTCTGATACTTTATCAAATCCCCAAAAACTATTTTCGTTGTACAAAGCTTTTCGGAAGAATTCCCTTTTTAGCGAACTAAGTGTGGAAGATATTCGGGCGGCACTAAACCTAGCACGGGATTTTGATGAAAGCGATATTACTCATATTGTTCTGGATCCGAGCTTTGGAGGAAAAGAGGTATTCCTAAATAAGATCCCGCATGATAGATTTGGCGGACCTTATTACATGGTTCCGACTCACTGGGCCGAGTGCGGTGAAGGCAATGAATTCTGCCGTGTCAAAGATTATATTCATAAGATAATAAAGTACCCCGAGATTTATATTGAAGGTGCAAGCGTTTTTGTGTATGCAAGAAATTATGATTCCTCCTGGCAGCCAAATCTAAATAATGACAAGTACCAAGCTATAAAGAATAATGAACTTCCGATAGTTCTAAATGAAAGCCAGTATCTGGCGAATATTCAGGCTGATGCGGATATTGTTATCTATGATTTTACGAATGGAGAGAAGGCGAAAACACTGGCAATCTTGTCTAAGGATCTGGGAGTGCCTATTACACCAGGTGACGAGGCGGCTTATGTGAGAATCAACGAAGATGATATAGCGATTGTGGTTAGGGGGAAGTGACTGTAGCAGGGAACAGGTATCTGGTAACATGTAGCAGTATTATTTACTTTTACGTTTTGAGTAGAATCTCCAAAGTCTTTCAAATAGTGCTCTTTCGGCATTTGCTATAGATTTATCCTCGATTATTACTGCGATCATATTATCATGAGAAATATACGAGACTTTATTTGCATAAATGCATTTATCGACATGATCAATCTTGATAATCGGCTCTGGCGGTATCAATATTATCTGATTGTCTTTTGATTCGGTACTTTTTTTGTAATCTCTGTTTACGGAATTATCTTGTAAAAGTTGTCTTAAGCGGATCTTTCGTATTCTTTCCTGCTCCATATAATCTGCCAGGAACTGGGGTTCATCCATAACAGATTTCTTGCCCGACTCGTGTCCCTGGCAGATTGCCAACGACTCGGAATCAGTCACGAGTGTATCATATAGAGCAGTCTTAAGACCTTTTTCCCCCTCATAATAAGATACTTTGGGAAAGTTCGGTGAGTGGGATTTGTATAAGGTATTGAGCTCATCGAGCTCGTCTTCAAACTTAGTGATATTATCCCTTAGCTCAAGTTTCTTCTGTTTAAGGAGTTCATGTATTATTTCAGGAGGATTCGGAGTGAATATCTTTTTCCGCTCACCTTCAACGATAGATACAAGTCCAATCTTTGAGAGGTCGCTTAGAAGATTATAGGTTGTGCTTCTAGCAATTTCTGCCTCTTTCGCAATAGATGATGCAGGGGCTGATCCTAGACGTAAGCTTGCTAAGTAAGTCAGTGCATGTTCCTCCGTATACTCGAGATTCTTCATGCACCTTTTTATTAACTGTGTCGACATTTGTGACAACATGTTGCTGATTTGCCCACTTAATTGAGATAATCTTGTCAGAAATAATAACATATTGTGGCTATTATGAAAACACTTATTACAACCGAACAGAAGAGACTGCTGGAGAACAGCATTGTATCATTCTCGACTAGCAGTATAAGATGCAGGCCAAATCTGGTAGCAGTATCATGTGTGAAAGTTGTAGCAGAAGACAAGATACTTATTACTGATAACTTTTTTGGTAAGACAAGGAAGAATCTCTTGGACAACAGCATGGTTTCAATGGCCGTCTGGAGTCCAAAAGGAACTAAGGGCTGGCAGTTCAAGGGAACAGCGAGGTACTGCACAAGGGGGAAGTGGAAGAAAGTAGTAGATAGAATGAAAGAGAATAAGGGACTTGCTCATAAGGCAGCGGTTGTGATTCAAGTTAAGGAAATATATAACCTGGCATCACCGAATTCGTAATCATAAGATCATATAGCTATTTTCTGTTATTGAGAACAGAACCTATTACCTTATTCACCTTCCGACACATGCTATCCTTTAAAAGTCCCTCAAATCTGTAAACTTCTTTTTCATCTTTGAGTAACAACAGAGCAGGGAGCATTTTCACTCTAAGTTTCTTCGATATGTCAGGAAATTTCCGAGCATCCAGCTTGTATATGTCAGGAGCTTTTGTTATTTCTTCACATAGTTCTTCAAATAGGACTGAATAGGCTCTACAATCAAGAAAGTCATAGTGCCAGATATCGATAAGTTTAAACCCTTTTGTGATCTTAACTTTATCGAAATTCTTATCTGTAATGATCTTTGCTTTTGGTGGAGTTTTACCCGGCTGGCAACCGTATCTCTCTTTCCAAAGCCATTTGGCAGTCCTTGGATCTTCTTTGATTCTATTTCTGATTCTTTTCTCTTCTGACTTGTTTCTTGCATAGAGAATACACCCTACAGGACAGCAGTCGGGCAGGGTGCACTTGAGGCATTCAGTACATTTCGAGTGATCTACGCACACACGCTGTTTTTTCTTATCAAAATAGAAGGCTTTTTTGGGACAGACTTCGATCCCTCCACACTCAGGAGCTTCATCGCATAGGTTATGGTTTATGATGATAGGCATTAGGTTGATAAAACAAATAAGTTCATCTGATCGTAAACTGTTAAAGGCTTGTTTTGTGCTTTAGTCCCGAGAGCTTTTCTAATGTTTTCTTTTGCTTGTTTGACAGACTCTTTGGGGAAGTTCCAATACTGACTTATAAATTCTATTAGAGAACGAAAGTCAGTAAAAGTATAAGAAACATTGTATTGAAAAAACCGAGTTGATTTTAATGTGTTTTCAGCTATTAGTTCATCTAAAACTTCTCTGGATTTTATGAGTCGCTTATCATGCTCAATTTCTTCCTCTTTATAGAAGTAATTGAATAATTCTTGCAGCTCAGATCCAAATTGAGGGTCAACTATGACAATTTTCCCATTTCTTTTCAGAAGCAACTTTGACTTCAGCAAGATTTTCTCCATGTTGGATTCACCAATCTCATGAAATGACAGCCTCATAAAGATGATGTTGAAATTTGCTTTCAATCTCGATGCTAGAAAGTTTTGTTGTTCAAATCTCATTTTTGGAGTGTTTTGTTTGCGAGCCTTCATTATTCCCTTTGAATCTATATCGATTCCAAGCCAGCTTTTACAGATCTTTTCAAACTTGATGCTAAACGATCCATCTCCACAGCCGATTTCGAGAACCGCCTTATTTTTGAAATTAATGTTGTTTGCAATTGTTTTGTATTCGATACCTTGCGTGTCTATTTTTATATTCATTTGATTGTGGTGATGTTTCTAAGTTTAGTTGCGTAAGGCTCTGGTATTCTAGAATACTCGAGAAGTAAAAAACCTGGATATGTATCAAGTTCCATATCAAAGTAAGTCATCCACTCTCCGTCAATTTCGACTTGAGAATCAAAAAATCTAAATAATGTCTCAAAATGTTTTGCACTTAGTAATACGGTAACTATAAACGCATCGACAGCAATTACCATTTGGGGGTTCGAAGCTTCAATAACACTACTATTGAGGTATAGATCTGCCCCTGTCTTATCAAGCGAAGGAGCTTTTTTGATATCCATGTATAATGTCAGTATAGAGGCCGCAACATGTATTTGTGCTCCCACAACAGCATTTACTTGCTCGCAAACAGTACAATTTCTAGCTGCCTCAAGTCCTCTATAGATGGCTCTAGCAACTTTTGAAAGACTAACAGGAACCTGTCCCAGTTCCATAATAGCCGTAGTGAAAAGTTCTGGAACTCTAGGGGAAGCTGGGCGATTTATTGGCTTTATTATATAGTCGATAAGAAAAGCAAGTTCAGTTTTTGCTAATATCGGATCTTCTGCATTACTAACCTCTTTTGCTTCTTTTCCACAGTAAACTCTTGATTGATCAATAACTATGTGTCCTGCAAGCTCAACGACTTGTTCTCTCTGAACTTCGCTTAATATAGCAGGGATTCTATTCTTCCAAATGCCTGTTTCTTCTAATGCCTGAATAATGTGTCTCATCACTTCGGCTTTATTAATAGACGGAACCTCTATGGCTGTTCCGTCTCTGAATTTATGTACAACAACTTCAGTTCTAGCTTGTCTATAGATAGAGGCGACTGTTCGGTGAGTTCCAGGTTCGATCATAACTCTAGTTGTGAATGGCGATCCTGCTTCCATTGGTTACTATAAAGATTTTAACAAATGAATTTTATAACGTGTAAGCGTGTCGACAAACTCGACAACAGTGTAGTATAATGTAGAATACAGAGCGTAGGGTGCAGAGTTTAGATTGTAGAATTGTGGTTAATGCGTAAAACGACCAATTATCTCAAAAACATCTTCAAAGAGCTTGGGTTTTCTGAAGAAAGCGGAGTCTTCTATTATGAAGCACTAAAGCTGGGCAAAGCTACGGTTCAAGAGATCGCCAGAGCTTCTTTGCTGCCAAGGTCTTCCTGCTATGATATTCTAGATAGATTAAAAAGAGAGGGATTTATTTCAACGATTAGTGAAGAGGGAACTACCTATGTGGTTGCCGAGCAGCCTGACATGATAACTGACAAGCTTAAAAACTTAAAAGCTAAAAAGCAGGAGGCTCTAGAAAACTTGAAAGAGATCTCGAATCACTTAAATATATTAGGGAGTCGGTCCGAGAGCGACAAGCCAGATGTTAGATTGTATGAAGGTTTTGAAAGTATGAAAAAAGTTTTACTCGATGTTTTGAAGGAGTGTAATGAGAAAGGCCTTGAAATGGTAAATGTGTGTCAAGGCGAGGCAGACAAATTTTCCGGGTTGTCGCGTGATCCAGATTATCTGAAAGAATACATACGGCTTCGCAATAAGATGAAGATCAAAGAGCGAGCAATTATGGAAGATGTGAAGTCGGCAAGAGAATATAAGAAACAGTACGAAGCAAAGGATTATCAAATTCTCTTAAGCCCTCAGCTTAGCAGAAAGGATACTGCTCATATAGATAAAATAGTATTTGGTGATACATTGATCATCTTAAACTTTGAGAAGGATTACGTGATAGTTATCAAAGATAAATACATAGCTGAGAACGAAAAGATAAGTTTCAGTGTGCTGTGGAATGCGCTGAAGAAGGGGGTGTATAAGTACTAGGAGCTTCTTTGGCCTTGTGGTTTGAACACGGAGGTTCAAACCAGCTACTGGGTTTAAACTATATCTCAGTCTAGTTCTCCGTCAGTATCTATTTCAATAATCGAGTGATCATCCTTCTCATAATTCCTAGCAGATGAGTACTTCCAATCAGAGGGTTCTTCTACGTATCCTTTTGCAACGGGGTTGTAATGAATGTAATTTAATTTCTGCTCAAAAAAGCAATCACTTTCAACAAGAACCGGCCAGTTTTTGTAGTTCCAAATGCTGAACTTCTCTCTTTTCCGGTTCAATTCAGCCTGTCTCACTAAATAAGTTAGGTAATATCTGTTGTCACTTCGAAGCATCTGTTTGATAAGTTTTGTTGAATAGCTCTTGAAATTCTTTATAAATTTAATCATATCTCTGCATTGAACTAGTAAATGTATGTGATTAGTCATAAATACATATCCAAAGATTCTCAGCTTATGATTTCTCTGACAGTATTTAAGAGATTCTACTAAGAAGGTAAAGTACTTTTCTGAAGTAAAGATATCTATCCAATCAACTACAGTTAGTGTCAAGAAATAGCATCGGTCTTTGAGTTCTTTGTCGATATATAGAGTAGGCATAGTTGTGTAATTTGCTATTAAGTTACTGAGACCTGTAGTTTGAACACAGAGGTTCAAACCAGCTACTTATACTGCTACAACTACAATTTATTAACGCAGCAACGAGCTACTACAAACGGGTGGGGGATTATTTACTTACCAATGATATCAGACCTCGTTCCATAATTCTATATACTCAACGTCTACCCTGCTTTTGAACTTTTGTTTCACTTTTTTCATCAGTGCCTTTACTCCAAATGTCTCGGTTGCATAGTGTCCGCCAGCTATGAGATTTAAGCCTAATTCTCTATATATTTCTCGTGTGCTTTCGTTTGGAGTTCCTGTGATATACAAGTCTAGATCGAGGTCTATGACTGATTGCAGCTCGCTTCCGGAAAGAGATCCGCTTCCAGAGACAGCTCCGATCTTCTTTACCGTATTTTTTCCATATTTATAAAGAATGGCTTTTTGTTCAAACATCTTTTCACATTTCTTGACTACATTTGTGAGCTTAGTCGCAGTTTTCAGTTTTCCGTACCAGCCCCATTCAACTAATTTCTCCTTGCTTGTAATTCCAAGGTTCTTTAGAATCTGTGCGTTGTTTCCTACTTCGGGGTGTGAGTCGAGTAAGTAGTGGTAACCGAATAGAGAAATGTCATTCTCAAGTAGAAATTTTACTCTATTTTGGAATATCGAATCATAATGAGGACTATCCGGCATCTTTATTCCATGGTGAACAACAAGACATTGACATCCAAATTTCTTTGCAAGCTGGAAAAGTTTGTGACTCGCGCTGACTCCAAATCCAATCTTGCCGATTTCTTCACTTCCCTTTACCTGGAGGCAATTAGCATTTTTCTCATCAAGAACTTTTGTACTTCTTGAAATGTCATAATTTAAATAGCCGTCAAGAAATTTTGTTAAATCATTTAGTTTTATCACTTTTATAAGTTGAAAATCGACTTACATCTACCTGTAATCTTATTATCTTTCACTTCGAAAAGCAACTGTTCAATTATATAAATAAGTAGTTTTATGGAAACTGAATCGTTAAATACTTAAATAGATTACTGAACGCATAATAATTTAGCTATTTTTTACTTTTCATATGTGCTTCATGTTGCTACAATATGGTTATGAACTTGATTAAAATATTGAAACAGGCAAAAGTAGACGGGACTGATAAACGGCTAATTCTGCTTACTTGTCTTAGTATAATTATATTGACGAGTAGTGTATTATTCATAGTAACTATTTCTTTCTGGAAGAAAGATGATTATTTTCTGGCAGATAATGTGCCACAAAATAATGAAAAGAATTTTCAAGTTGACGAGGGAAAAGAATACAAGCAGGGGGATAATGAAGATAGTGAGGGTAAAGAAAATGAGACCTCGGCGTCGGGTGAAAATAGCTCAAAAACTTCATCTGATGATGTTGACCCGGTTGACGATCCACAAAAAGAAGACGGAGAAATACCTGATAAATACTCCTTTGATAAAAATATTGTTTTATCATACTATTTTTATGATAGTGTGAAGAGCAAACTTAAGAGCGGGGATAAGATTTATGCCACAGCTATACGAAACAGTCCAGAGGTACCTATAACTGCTGAGAAATTTGCGACAGCCATTTCTCAGTTGAATTCGGTAAATGGAATTGATAAGGGAATTGTGAAGTCATTGAGTCTCTCATCTGTTGCTGATCTGGAGACGTACATCAGTCAAATTCCTTCATCGGTAACTTGGATAAGCTATAACATGGAAGGATCGATGACTCCTCTGTCGGAGAGAAATAATGTTGTGGAATCTCTAAATGAATTTTCAACGATAGTCCATTCTTCAGGACGTAAAGCGTCCTGGGGACCGATACAAAGCTTATTTGATACCCTTGAGGCAAGAGGCTTGCTGGATGATGTAATATCGACAATAGATGGAGTAGGATTTCAAGGGCAAAATATTCTTACTAACTCAGGGATGGATATTTTCGTTGCTACCGTTTCCATGAAGTATCAACTTTTCAAAGGATATAATCCCTCTGTCAAAGTCTATGTTCAGCTTGTGATAGACAATAATTCGGAAACTGATATTATAGAAGGGTTTAAAAATATTGAGAACTATCTCGAATATGCCGTGATATTTGGTCCGAATACAAGCGATGCCAAAACCAATCTGAACAACATTTTTGATGGACTTCGGACATGATATATAGCTAAATCAAAACGAAATTTCATAATAAGTTTTAGATTTAGCATATACTCGACTTATAAATCACTTACACATATAAGAAGTTTTTGTTTTTAAGTCGGTATAGCTTATGTATTATGCCTTATCAAGACAACATCTCCTTCGTTCACTGTGTAATCTCTTCCAACTAGGCGAATTCTTCCTGTTTCTTTACATTTACTCCACCCATTATATGTCACGAAATCTTCATATTTTACTATATCTGCAGCAATAAAATTTTCAGCGAAGTCGTTGTGTATGACTGCAGCAGCTTGTATTATTGTGTCACCATTACTGATAGTCCATGCCCTTGCTTCCTGTTCTCCTGCTGTGAAGAAGCTGATAAGCCCGAGAGCTTTGTAGCTTGCTTTGATGAGCTTATCGAGAGGTCTTTCTACAAGGCCAAATTCTTTGAGCATTTCATCCTGTTCAGTTTCGGCAAGCTGTGATAGGTCAATCTCCAGCTTTGCATCAAGAATTATAAGTGCTTGTCCTTGTCTTAGTTTCAGCTCTTCTAGAATTTCTTCATATAACTTTGAATTTATCTTTTCTACGGCTTCATTTATGACATAAATCATAGGCTTGTCAGTAAGCAGGAAGAGTTCCTTTCGAAACAGTCTGAGATCTTTGTCTGAAGGCTTTTCAACTTCGTGTGCGAGTGTCCCTTTGTTTAGATTATCCAGCAGCAATTTAGCAAGATCGACTTGTTCACCGATAGTTTTATCAGTTCTTGCCTGTTTTTCTAGTATCCCTATCTTTTTTTCGAGACTCTCCGTGTCTTTGATTATCATCTCGGTTTCTATGGTTTCGATATCTCTTCTAGGATCGACCTGCTTATCTACATGTGTTACTTTATCATCTTTGAATCGGCGGACAACCTGAACTATGGCATCAACCTCTCGGATGTGTGAGAGAAATTTGTTTCCTAGTCCTTCACCCTTTGAAGCTCCTTTCACGAGCCCCGCTATGTCGACGAATTGGACTACTGCAGGAATGATCTTTTCACTGTTTTCGATTTTGGCCAGCTTTCTCAACCTGTTGTCATTTACCGGGATAACTCCTGTGTTTGGTTCGATCGTGCAGAAAGGATAATTTTCTGCCGGGACTGAGTTTACAGTAAGTGCATTAAATAAAGTTGATTTCCCGACATTAGGAAGTCCAACTATTCCAATCGAAAGATTCATTGTTGCATCTGATAAAGAGATTAACGGCGTATTTTATCATGATTTCAATGCTGGATGTTAGTGCCGAAGTGGTGGCTTATAAGCTAGACTTTGTTCTTTGCTTTATTTCTGCTTGTTGATAGAATTAAGCAGGATTATTCCCTTAATGCAGGATATGAAAAAAAGAAAATATGACTATCCAGTTTTGGATCCGGTATTGATAGGTGATGATAAGGAGAACATGAGAGAAAATTGGATAAAAGATGCTCAAGTTCCATCATCTATCAATCAAGTAATCCTAAAAGCACGTAAAGCTATAGTCTTAGTTCTCTCTGGCGGTGCTATGAAAGCATTTGCCCAAGTTGGAGCTTATAGGGAGCTTCATATGATTATAAGTAAAACTAATGAGACTAAAAACACTGATTTAAAGGTAGATGCAGTTGTTTCAAGCAGTGGAGGATCATTTGCCGGAGCTGCTATTTGCTGCGGCTGGAGTCCTGATGAGTTGGAGGAAGAGGCGAAGAAAAGCATATGGTGGAGAAACCTTGTAAAGCTGGATATCGGTCGAACAGATCAGCTAGTGAGTATGGAGCCTTTGGAAGACTTGGTGAGAGGCTGGGGAGCAGAGACTTTTGAAGAGTTGAGAATACCCGAAATAGTCGTGGCTTATCAGTTGGATGAAGGAGCAGTTCTCGGATGGGGCAGTGAACCGGTGGCTTCCTGGGTTCGGGCTTCCTGCAGTATGATCTATAGAGTTAGTCCCCTAAAGTTTGTCGATAAACAGGACCAGCGAGTTGCAGAAATGGTTGACGCAAGTGATTATTCAGATAACTGGAAGAATCCTGTCAAGATTGCACGCTGTATTTTCCCAAATGCCTTAATAATAAATATTGATCTTTCTAGAAAGTCATCAGTATTCTCTAATAATGATAATATTGTTTCAATACGACCATTTGCAGGAATAAATCCAGTTGAAGATTTCCGATATACATTTACTAAAAGATGCAGGCAAGCTATCGAAAGAGGGGTCGTCTCAGTCAAGAAACAGAAGGATGTGATCGAAGCAAAGTTAGAAAGATTAATATAACCTCTATGCTTATTTTTGCAATATTTGAGTTAATGAGTGAGACTACTAAATTTCCGTTTCCTCGATCTCTTTTCCACTCATATCCGGATATTTATTTGGATAATGAGCAATTCTGACCTTTCCCTTTAAAGGTCTTATCCTTCCACTTGCAATTGCAGCATCTGGATAATAGGGTAGAAGATTCATCTCACGGAAGAGTCTTTGGAGCGGATCCCAGATCCTATACTGTTCTTGCCATCTGAGGGAGTCAAGGTCGTATAGTGTCAGAAGCATAATTGCCGACGCAGTTGAAAGCATTGTTGTGAGCAGTATGGAGATTATAGTGCTATCATTTATATAGAAAAGACAGAAGAGAATGATTACGAGCAGTACAATCAGAATGCTCCATTCGAAAATTGAAAGATGTGCAGTTACATTTGACTCAACCTGTTTTCTGTTCTTGGTGGCTTCGTTCATCTCATCGATCATATTATCGTATGCTGTCTGCTGTTCTTTCGTCTCCGGTTTGAGAAAGAGAATATATTCAAACAGATCATCTAGCTGTTTCTGGCTTTTATCGAAGTCATAGAGGAAATAATCCAGCTGTTCGATCAGGTAATTGTCTATTAGCGTCTTGATACGTTCCTGCACTTGTTCGGGAAAAAGTTTAGACGAAAGGTATATAAATTTAAGAATTCCGGAATCTATACGAAGCCCCTTCATGACATCGTTAAATCTACCATGGCTGTTTGCAGTATAAAAGGCAAGAAAGATGCCAAAAATAAATGAGGAGACTCCGAGAAGTGTCTGTACCTGATCACTTTGTTCTCCTCCTGTTATAAATGTAGCAAGAAAAACAAAAACAATGGTAAAAAAAGACGTTCGGAGTAGTACCTTTTTGATCTTCATGACTAGGAAACTAAGTTTATCAAGATTAATATAGCAGAAGAATCAGAACGGAGCAAAGATATTATTCCTCAAATTTATAGCTTTTCTATTGAATAACATCACTACTTAGCTTAATAGAGCCATAGATCAGAGCATTTATCGGTGTGTCAATATCAAATTTCTGTGCCAATCTTACAAGCGTTCCATTCAGTGTTTCAATCTCATTCTTTCTTCCACTTTCAATATCAACGAGTAGGGAAGACTTGGAGGCTGCCTCAAAGTTTCTGCTCAGAGTCATAGCGTCCTCAAAAATAGTTGCCGGAAGATTCACCCTAAGCTTCTTAGCAACTTCGATAGATTCTCGGACGCATCTTTCGTAAAGTGATGACGTAATATCATCTTCAAGAACTTTCCCGATTGGAGTCCTGCAGATTGCTGTCATACCCGAAAATGCGTTAATAAATACGTACTTTTTCCACAGATCTCTTGTTATATCGTCAGATACTACAGCATCTATTCCAGACTTTCTCATCAAGCTGGCAATTTCTTCTAGATTTTCATTATCCTTATTATCGCGATCGCCGAATATGATTTTTCTCGGTCCGCCGGTTTGGTTTATCACTCCTGCCTTTTCTTTTGTTGAAATGATATAAGCGAGGCCGGGGTAAATATTGCAACCGCTGATATACTTTTTGATCTCATCGTCATTCTCTGTGCCGTTCTGAAATGTGATAATAATAGTCTTTTCACGCACTACCTTTGATAATTCTTGTGCTACTTCTTTTGTATCGTAGGTTTTCACCGAGAAGAAGATGAAATCAGGGTCTTTTATCTCTGAAATCCTGCTTATTACATTCGGGTTCTTTATCTTGAAGCTTCCGTCCACAGCGTTTACTACTAATCCTTTTGATCTCAGCTGGTCCAGGTGTTTACCTCTTGCCAGGAATGTTACACTATTTTCAGTCTTTGCAAGCTTTCCTCCGAAGTACCCGCCGACCCCACCCGAACCGACAATGTATATTTTCATTGGTCTTGTTATTAAATGTTAATTGTTAGTATAGATTACTTTTTCTTGCTCCACAACTGCAGGAGATTTCCATCCGGATCCTCAAATGTTGCAAAGAAGCTTCCACCTGTAGGAGCTTCAAAAGGCTCTGCTACAAACTTCACCCCTTTTGACTTCAATTCTTGATAAGTTTTCTCGACACTATCGACCAGGAAGTTGATCATATGCCTCGCCGAGTCTTGATTTTCTCCTTTCACTTTACTATGCAATCCGATCCAGAACTGAGGTCCGCTTGCAAACTCATATAGAATTCCCGTATCCTTGGGGTGATTCATCTCAAGCATTTCCTTCATGCCAAGTGTCTCAGAATAGAATTTTCGCATCTCTTCCAGGTTATCTGTCCAGATGAGAACGCAGTCGATGTTTTTGAGCATTTTATAAAGTTAAGAAGTAAAATAGACTAAAAGCTTTTATATTGTTATATGGCTATGTTGTTGTATTGCTATGGAATCTGATCGAATAAGTCCTTGAGCACCTTTGATCAGATTTATACCTGCGATTAATCACTAAGCTTAAAATTGCTGCCAACAGAAACATTATCCCGATGACATTAAACGAGTAGCCGATATTATCAAATGTAAGTATCTTTGATAGACCGCAGACAAGGATCAGATAGATAGAGTTGTTAAACATAGACAGCGTTGAAATAGCAGATGCTCTGTACTTGGAATCGATTCTTAAGTTATACATTTTCTGCGTGAAAATAAATCGGTAGGCTAGAAGAATATTTTCCACAGTGAGTATGACTAGACCCCATATCTTGAATTGAGCTGACGATATGAGAATCAGACCTGTCAGCAAGGGCAGCAGAAAGTTTATCCTATTACCAAACAGCTTTTCGATTCTTGTTGCAAATAGGACGGTGACAATTTTGATCAGAGTCAAAGCACCAAAGATCCAGCCGATCTCAATCTCATTAAACCCTAGCCATTTGCTGTAAGGCTGTTCGAAGTAGGACATGAGCAAAAGTCCCCCAGAAAAGATCAATATATAATAAATTGATGTATATGTAGTTCTTTTATTTTTAAAACTTTCCATAAAGCCGAGTTTGAAATTTCTAAAGTAGCTTTTCAGAGAAAACTTCTCCGAATCGATTTTCGGTTCGCGGGATAAGAAGTATACTGCTCCAGCTACGATCAATGTTGTTCCTGTCAGTACGTATGGGAGGAGTGCTCTGATATCATAAAGATACCCTCCGAGAATTGTTCCAGCAAATAGAGAGACTCTGTAAATAGTTGTCTCGATAGATTTCACTTTTGAATAGAGATTTAGCTTTTTTATTTGTTTGAGAGAATCGTAAATGAGCGCTTCTTCTGCCCCGGACACAAAGCTTCCACCTATGGAAGAAATGGAAAATGCAATTAGATAACTTTGGAAATCAGTAGCATAAGCTACAAGAACATAACCAAGTCCTTGGACGATAAGTCCAATTGCCACAGTAAGTTTCCGTCCGATGAGATCAGCAAGGACGCCTGACGGGAGTTCGAATAAGGTGCCGACAAGAAAGACTACTACTTCACCGATGGCCATCTGCTCAAAAGTGATTATTCGCAGAAAAAATGCTACCCAGACAGGGATGATGAATCGAAGGCCAACAAAAACCCGAGTGATGTAGTAGATTGTGATGTTGCGTTTCATTACTGTTTTTTCTCTAGAATTATACAGTTTGTATCTTTTTCTACCAAAGAATGGAAGTTAGGACAGTGCTTATGAAGTTATTTATTGTTATTGGTAGTTATTTGGGATGACTGAATTTTGTCGGGGGAGGACAAAATTGTTTAGAATTTAGGAATTAGGACTTAGCGATTTCAACTATCCTAAACCCCATACTTGAATATCTCTCTTCTGGCATATCTGCAAAGCGGAAGGCACAGCGGCACATATCTTTGTCCCGCTGGTAAGTTCCTCCGCGAGCAACCCGGCGGGTGTTCAACTTCAAGTTCTCTCTGCCATCATTTGGATCGTAGGGGTATTTGAATTTTGACGGCCAGACGTCTTTCGTACCAATAGTAGTAGTAGTCCATTCCAAGACATTTCCAGCCATATCACTGCAGCCATAAAAGCTGTCTCCTTTTGTGGAAATTTCTCCGACAGGCGTTGTGTCGCCTATGAAATTATTGCAATTGCATTTTCTCTCATCCCATCTATTTCCCCAGGGCCAGGTATTTCCATTTGGTCCGCGAGATGCTTTTTCCCATTGGGCCTCGGTAGGAAGAGAATATTTCTTTCCAGTTGTTTCAGACAGTCATCTGCAAAACTCAATTGCGTCAAACCAGGATACTATTACCACTGGATGATTACCTTTATCTTCAATATTCGAATCCGGCCCATGCGGGTGTTTCCAATCAGCGCCTCTGATCTTTTTCATTTCACCGTCGAAGTGCATTCCGAAACCTTCTGTTTGAGCAGTTGTTTTATAATCAGTAGCCTTTATGAATATTAAAAATTGGAGGTTGGTTATTGGGAATTTTGAAATGTAGTATTCGGGTAGGTCAACCTTATGTTGCTCGAGTTGCCTTTCAAATAAACGCCTATCAACAGTCGGATTATTCTTGATTTGTTTGGATACTTCTTTTGGAGTACTGCCCATAAAGAATTCGCCGGCTGGTATTTTGATGAGTTGTATTTTCATCTATTGTTTATCAAAAATATTTCTCTATCTTAACAATCGGCTTTCCACTCCATTTTGAAATTCTCCTGAAACCTTTAAATGCAAACCCAAAGGAGTCTTGAGAGATCTTTTGCCATAGCGAGTATCGGTTCTTATTGAAATCAGATTCCAGCATCCAGAAATGAACCTGTTTTGCCCTTTTCTCTTTATAGAATTCTACAGTTTTCGAAAGCAAAGCCAAAGCGTTATTTTTGTTTTCATATTCTTTCAAGAATAAAACATGCTGGATTTCAGACTCTCCAACGTCGAAATGTCCTTCGACCGGCTCGCCAAAGATACCAGCTACAATCCTTCCTTTACCCTTAATGATAAATGACGGCTGTTCAGGTCTTTTGAGGTTAGCCCAGGATGACCATGCAAGTATGTCTTTTATCGAGGGGATATTATAGTTTTTCGTGTAACCTGACTTGCTGAAACCGTCAGGCTTGAGCGCCTTAAAGATGAAGGCTTCTGCTAGTTTAGCGTCCTTGGTTGTTTTTACTCTTGTAGGTTTTAGCATCAGATGTATTCGAACTAATGGGAATCTTCTTCCCAGTTATCCATAACGCCTCAAAAATAGCATCAAAGGTATTAAATATTGATCTGTCAGTAAATTTTAACGCCCAAGTTTCGGATTCTGTTATCGAGATCAGATACGCATTATTGTCTAGCAAAAGGATCTGAGACTCGATCTGAAAGTTGTCGAAATCAACAAACCTGAAGTCTCGCCACTTCTGATAGTGGGGATGTTTCGAGGACTGAAAAGCTATGATATCCTTTGATTTTTGTATATCTGGCACTATGGTTTTTTCCTTTACAAAATTTTTCCCAAGTTTTCTGAACGTATTTTCAGTTAAAGTGTTTACTCTGTCAATGATATTACCTACAACAGCATATCTCTCAAATCTAGTGATGTGCTTAACCTCGGTCGTTCCTCTTTTTGAATCTGTTTCTAGAATAAGTTTTTTTACCTCCTCAAGTCCGTTGTAAAACTCTACATTTGCATGTCTCGTGATGGCGAATTGTTTGCTGATTATTTCCAATGCCCTGTCGAGGCTTTGACTGTTCTTTTCAAGATCCATTTTCTGTCTTTCAACATAATCATACAATCGTGAGAGAGATACTGCATGAAAGCGTTTGACTTTACCCTGTTTGACCTCTACTACGAGGTCTTTTTCGATCAAGGAATTAAGAATAGCATAAATATTAGTTCTCTTGAGCCCTGTATTTGTTGCTATTTCAGAAGCACGAGGAAAGTAATCAGTACATTGCTTATAAACATCGATTTCAGCCTTGCGAAGTCCAACTTGTTTTAATAGTTCTGTTAAATCCATATTGACATTATATCTAACTATTGCAAAAATTAAAACTCGATGATTGACACGATAAAGGCATGGATTTCATAATTGAAGAAGTTCCACTTTCTTAAAGTTCCTGGGTCCGAGAAGGTTAACGGGTATCTTTTTTAGCAGAGGTTTTTGCTCTAGGTATTGATTGTAAGACAACACTCTTGGAACGAGTTTGTTTTTGTCAACTGTCAGAATCCCTCTGGCAACCCAGAACTGGACAAATGATCCATAGTAGGTTGACAGGTGGAGAAAGTCTTCTTTCGTTGAGCGATGAATTATCCCGATTTTTCCATCATTGAAAAGGTAATCCAGATCTTTGTTCCAGCCGCCTTTCAGAAGACTGTCATGGATAATTTTTCCTTCATACATGAACCTTTCTTTTTTGCCGGGGGATAGCTTTCCAGCTTCCTCCAGAATATCCCACCTTATATTTCTGCCCGATACTTCAAGCCTTTTGTGTCGTTCGGCTTTGCTTAGACTTCGCCAATCCTTTTCTACTAGTGGTCTATTTTCAAGAATTCTTTCCAATAAAGTTCGTTCGTCTTTCTGGTCTGAAACAACATTAAACCTTACCTTGAAATTATCAGGGAAGAATTTTTCAAATTCACAGATTAATTTTCTGAAAGAATCTGTGTATGCGTCGAGATCTTCCTGGGGATAATGAGAGATTACTTTTATCAGCCAGGCATTTGAAAAATAATCCAGAATTATACCGGGTTTGTATACAGCCAGTATAGGTGAAAAATACTCAAACATAAATCTGAGGTGAAAGAATTCAGCCCAATCTGCTTCAGGCGCACTTTCAAGATGCCATTTCTTGTAGCCTCCTGTCGGAATAGTAAAATTGATAGGCTCTTCAGATTCGATTGCAGAATTGATTCTTTGTTCTACCTGCTGGTGGACTTCGCATCCCGGAGAGGTTTTCCTAAATCTATTCGATAAGACCTTGTTCAAGATAAAGAAGCCTAACCCCATTTTCTTTATAGTTGTTTTGTCTTTATGAGTGACTTTATAGACCGGGAAATCCTGCAGCATACTTTTTAGATATTCTTGTACTTTCCTTTGCATCTTTCTGATAATCTATGAGATAATGTCAATGAGCGGAGGACAGGTTGTGGACCTGTATTGCTTCTTTGGACAAGAAGAGCTTTGTCGATTAAGCTACCTCCGCTTTTCTCTTATTTTCATTATATACGCAATTATATCTGTATTGTCAAAAAGTGTCAAGTGCCAATTGACAAGCCGTTGTGTTTTGAATGGTTT
>Ga0180007_10002917_pt1 | contig 19768 bp, 13 predicted proteins | sample MM_PC_MetaG_FD_121122 | JGI IMG/M metagenome (GOLD analysis project Ga0180007, IMG submission 121122) | Groundwater microbial communities from the Aspo Hard Rock Laboratory (HRL) deep subsurface site, Sweden - MM_PC_MetaG | ecosystem: Environmental > Aquatic > Deep subsurface > Groundwater... | reverse complement strand
GTTCCATGAGCCAATCTTCATGGTCGATGATATAGTCAACAAGCTTCGTAGTCATGCCTTTCCCTGAATATTTTTCCTGTCAATGTACAAAGCAATAGGTTCCCAATCACCGATGATGCACAGCAATCTTGGCAAACCTCTGCATCAGTCTGGAGCAGAGGATGTAGATGGATTTAATAACTTGCAACAGGCCAATCGTCTTGCATTAAAGGCAATTGAACTTTCCAAGGAAAGGACCTCGCCATATTTGAAACCACTTGCTTCTGCGTATGCTGAGCTCGCCGAATTCAATAAGGCCTTTGAATCTCAGACAAAGGAAATAGGTTTATTAGTCAAAAAGGAAGAATGAAAGCTGCGCGAAAATACCGGAAAGCTCTCGCTGATTATAGACTGCACCATACACACGATTGAATTGTATCCAATTGGTGCAAAAAAGTAAATTTTATCACCGCCTGGTTACACGTTTTAAAGGAGGCGTGAAGGCGGCCGCTCCAGGCAGAAGCCACCTGTTGTCATAAAAACCGGTAGATGACTGCGGTGACCGAAGCCCAGATGAGGGCCAGACCGCAGGCGCCGACGCTGAGGGTGGCGAGGATCCGGTGGGTGAGACTTTCACGTCTTTTGTCCTGATAGCCCATGAGCAGGCCGAGGAGGGCTCCGACTGCCATGCCACCTCCGTGAGCCCAGTTGTTGATTCCCGGGATCATGAAACCGAAGATGAAGATACCGATGGCCCAGCCGCTGATCTGCTGATAGACGGCCTGGCCATAGCTGCCACCCCTGCTCTTGCCGTAGTAGAGGGCGGCGCCGATCAGCGCGCAGACGGCTGCCGAAGCGCCGATGGTCATACGGACGCCGGCCAGGAAGGAGAGGAGATAGCCACAAACGCCGCCGACCAGGTAGATGACCAGCATCCTGGAAATCCCATACTCCTTGAGAACCAGAGGCCCGATCTGGCGCAGGGCGATCATGTTGAAGAGGATATGGAGAAGGCTGCCGTGGAGGAAGTTGGCGGTGAGAAGCGACCACCAGCGACCCATGTCGATGATAGGCATGGTGCCGGAGGCCCCGAGCAGGAGGAGACTGCGGTTGTCGGGCGAGAGAAAGTCGAAGGGGTTCATCGCCATCCCCAGGCCACGGGGGTTGAGGAGGAGCGACAGGATGTACATGACCACGTTGACGGTTATGAGCTGCCTGATCAGGGCCTCGGGGTCGCGTCGGCCGATGCCGATCAGGTTGTTCTTCCACCAGGAACCGGGGGAGCGGATACCACAGTAAGGACAGCTCGATTCATCTCTGCTGATCAATCTGCGGCAGTTGGGGCAGAGGAGGGAGTTTTTTTTCGCTGTGGACATGGGTTGTGCCTCCCGGGCAGGGGTGATGTGTTCTCTTTTTTCTTCGCTCACTTTCGTCTCAAGGGAGATCCCCACGACAACAGGGTCTCGGGCCAGCAGCCTCTGCCGGAGATGGTGCAGCCATGAGTGTTTCTCAACAATGACAAGGTAAGCCATTCGCTCTTCGAACGCCAGAAAAAGCTTCTTCTTCGGCTACTTCTTCGGGTAGCGCCATTGACTCGTCCGTTTTCCAACCACTCGCAATCGGCCACGATCACCGTACCTGGCAACTGGTCCGGCGGAGAGGTGATTCACTGTTGTTTTTTAACTTCTTGTCCTGTAGACTTAATTGATCCCATCGGGACCCTGGATCCCTCCTATACAATAACGGTTTACCCGGTGGACTTTGATCCCACCACCCCGCTCAACATCTTGATCAGTAACATATATTTTGGCGTCAGCGTTATGTGGGAAGGAACCGAGTAAGAGAAAGCAATTGACTCACTCAACGGCAAGAGACCCGGCCCTTATTTTCGGCCGCAACAGGAGGAAAAGCAATGGAGAAATTCGACAAGGCAACCCTGGTCGACTATGACGGCGCCAAGGGCGTCTATGTGGCCTACAAGGGGCGAGTCTATGATGTGAGCGGCAGCAAGTTATGGAAGACGGGGGAACACATGAAGCGCCATCATGCCGGCACCGATCTCACCTCGGAATTGGCAGGCGCGCCCCATGGCCCGGAGATGCTGGAGCGTTTTCCCCAGGTGGGGGTGCTGGAGACCGGCGAAAAGACCGAGGCGGAACCCCATCTGCCAGCCTGGTTGGCATGGTTGTTTCAGCGCTGGCCCATGCTGGAGCGCCATCCCCATCCGATGCTGGTCCACTTCCCCATTGCCTTCCTGTCCGCGGCCCCGATGTTCGCCCTGCTGTTTCTCTTAACCGGCTGGCCTGGTTTTGACGTCACCACCCTCTGTTGCCTGGGAGGTGGGGTCCTGATGATACCCTTTGCCGTGGCCACCGGATTTCTGACCTGGTGGGTAAATTATATGGCCCAGCCCATGCCGGCGGTCCGCATCAAGATAGGAGCCTCCGGCTGCCTCTTTGTCCTCGGCTGCGCTGTTTTTTTCTGGCGACTCGCTGCACCGGACCTTCTCCTCACTCCGGGCACGGCCAGGACCCTGTATATCCTGCTCCTCTGTTCTCTCATCCCACTGGTGGCCACCCTCGGCTGGTTCGGCGCCAGTATCACCTTTCCCGTGCAAAAAGATTGATGTTCCGCCTGGTGTCGAGGGCGCTACCGAGTACTCCCGTTCCCCTCCCCTTTGCGTCTCCGAGAGTTGCTCCGGGGCGCAAAAGGGGCCTGAGTCTCTTATTTGCGATTTGAATTCACCATGGCCGGCAGGAACATGGTTCAGGGAAACTCATGGTGACAGTCAGGGCAGCGAACAGAATTTCTGCAACAACCGACCTCCGGGGTTTGATTGTGCAAACTCTTCAACCGCCTGGAAATGGGTATAGTATTTCTTTATCAGCATGGCTCGGTTTTAGTGGAATTTTTTTGGCCGCCGGCCTCTTTTGGTAACCTGATCGTAAAAGTTGTGCCCTCCCCCTCTTCTGAGGATACCTGCAAAGTACCATGATGTTTTTTGGTGATGACATCATGGCAAATTGCCAGCCCCTGTCCTGTTCCTTTACCTACCTCTTTCGTTGTGAAAAATGGATCAAAGACCTTTTGTATGATCGATGCAGCGATGCCGATGCCACTATCTTGAAAAATAAGCTCAACCTCTTTACCCACCAACCGTGTTGATATTGTTATTAATCCCATCCCTTCGACACCACTCTTTGTTATTTTTTCCTGAATAGCCTGAGAGGCATTGACAAGCATATTAAGGATAACCTGACCCATCTGATCGACCATAAGAGGGATCTTTGGTACATCTGCACCATATTTTGTTACCACTTCAGCAACATATTTCCATTCGTTTCTCGATACGACAAGGGATGTATCTATTATTTCATGCAAATCGGCGCAGGTCATTTTTGTTGATCCAGGATGAGAGAAACGTTTCATTGCTGCAAGCAGGGAACTGATCCGGTTAACTCCATCTATTGATTGCACTATGGCCGTTGGGATTTCTGTTTTCAGATACTCCCAGTCAAGTTCCTCCAGAGCTTCTGTCATCTTAGTTCGGTTCTCTTCCGGCCATTCCAGAGAAGCAGCCTGCAATCCGGCAATAAACTGTAGCATGTCTGTATTTGCATCAGAGAGAAATTGGATATTGGAGCCAATGAACTGGGCTGGAGTGTTTATCTCGTGGGCAAGACCGGCTGCCAACTGACCGACTGACTCAAGCTTATGTTTTTGCAGGAGTTCCGCTTGAATTTTTTCTTTTTCCTTTCTTTGTTGTATTCTCTCAGAGATGTTACGCACAATGGAGACATAGCGGGGATTATTGCCGGGGGGAACCGCATATTTCAATAAAATCTCCACCGGAATATCATCGCCTGACTTAGTGCGGTGCAGGGTTATAAAAGTAATTGATTCTTTTGGGTTGTTCTTCAGGGGACCAATTTTTTGACGGAAGGAATCCTCGGTGAATTCTGGTTTTATATCTAATGGAGTCATGGTGTACAGCTCTTCACGATCATATCCAAGTTGATCCAGAACACCCTGATTGACATAGATGAATCGTAGAGATACCGGGTCAAACATAAAGACACAGTCAATGACCTGATCAAGGGTCTGGTTAAAGCTGTTGATTGTAGCTTCCTGCAGCTTCACCAGTTCATCGGCCATCCTGTTCAGGGCCTTACTCATTTCGCCCATTTCATCTGGCCCCTCCGGTAATCTCTCGGAAAGATCGCCATTGGACAATTTGTCGGCAAAAGAAAGAACACGGGAAATCGGCCTGGTAAGTGATTTGATCATCATAACGCTGAGAACGACGCCGAGTACGACGCAGCCTACAGCTATCAGAAAACTCAGCTTTGCCGTCTTTTGTTGTGATAACTGCAGAGATTCTTCGATGACAAGCTGGGACTCTTCAATTGCCGAATCAAAAACAGCCAATGCCTTTCGGGTATTCTCCTCTATTCTCTTACTGACAAGGGACTGAGTGGCGGCAGTATCATTTCTGGTCTCATTGATCTGTTCATTGATAATTCTGTTGGTATTTGCGCCTTTCTGCTGCAATTGTATAGGAAGGTTACTCTGCAGCGCATCGATAGTGCTTTGAACCGCTTCTGCTGAGGTATCTATTCTGGTTTGTATTCTTGTCTGGGCACCCTTGAGATTTCCAATAACACTTTCGAGTTGCTGTGCCTGTATCTTTGAGCTATTTTCCCGTTCACTGTTGATTGCCCACTTGACATTATTTGCTGCGAGTCGCATTTCCTCTGCAAGAATGCGACTCTGCAGATCAACTGTCTGAAAAATCTCTCGAACAAATGAGCTCTGCCTTTCTGTGATTAAAGTCTTCAGGCCGTCAAACCGGTCAATAGAGTCTTCACTCAGGAGGAAAAGGTCGATTTCTTCCTGCTCACCTTTAGTGAGAATGTCGACCAGAAGTTGATCTATGTCCCAATTGTTTTCATCACTCTGCCCCTTGAGCAGGGAGGTATACTTTTCCTGATCTGCCCTGAATCTGTTGAGTCCTTCAAGGCTAGCTGAGTGAAGGTAACTGACGTTTGAAAGAGCTACATTGGAAATAACCGAAAAGGATTCGCTGTCGCGCCGCATTATCCGCCTCGCCGAATTCGTTGCTTCAGCAAGAAGCTGGTCCAGGCTCTCGTCTATCGCCAGATTTTGTTGATCAAGTGTTTTGGATATATTACGACCGGCTTGTTCAATCTCCTGATTGACCGTGTTATAAAATTCCTGCTGGTTAGCGAGCGTTATTGCCGTTACCTGGTCTATTGCCACAAGCCCGCTGGCATCGACAACGCCTTTATCAGCAATTTGTTTGGCATGCTCTAATTCAGATGTGGAAATTTTCTGTAATTCTCTCAGCTTGCTGGACACTCCCTCGAAAGTATCCTTTTTCCCTTCCTCTGATAACTTCGCTGTAGTAAAAATAATGGCACTGCTGACTAGAGCAATAAGAAGGACAAAATGGAGCAGAATCTTATGCTTAAGTTTCATCTTTCCTCTTTTGTTGATGCATTATCGCAGAATATGTTTATCGAGTAACATATCTTTGACATTGACTGATTCCTGCAGGAGTTTCAGGGCAATCATCTTCTCGATAACGCCATCAAGAACAGACAGAGGCACCTCTTGAGATGAAAACTCAAGCGACGACTGCAGATTGCTGAAAGCCTGCCGGATAAGGGCTGGCTCAAATCCGAAATAGTTCTGCTGAGTGAGGATAGTTTGTGCTCCACCGTAGTCCTGGATATCCTGCTCCAGAAAACGGCAGGCACCCTCTACACTGTCGAGCCACTCAAGAAGGCCTGCATCGTTGCTGCTGGCAACAACATTGTGATTGAAGACAAGTGCAGCTTGCACTGTCTCAACAGCCTCAGCGTCAAGTTGAATAGACTGCACTTTTTCGGGCAATTGCCATGACGCCATTGTCGGATAAGGTTCAGGGAGGAACAAACCGTCAATGTACCCCTGCTCCAGTTCATCAATGGCGTGATCGAGCTGCACTGCTGCTACTTTAAAATCATCGCCGTAACTCAAACCGGCGTGACTGAGAAACGTATGTAGTATCAACAGCTCACTACTCACCAGGCCTGGAATACCGTATATGGTACCAGAGCCTTTTTTCTCCTTTACAGATGGATCCATAACCAGAGAAGAACCACCCCTGTGCAGGGAATCTCCCATGAGGAGATCAATGCCTTCGGCATTCATTCTCAAGATGGTTGGTATGGGCAAATAGGCAATATCAATGGCCTTTAATCTAAAGGCGGCTTCCAGGGCAATATAGGATTTAAAACCTGTCAACTCAACCCGAACCTTCTGATAGGAAAGTCTTTGCCGATCATAGGAAATAACAAGAGGTAACTGTGAAAGGACAGGCAGATAACCGATACGCAACAGAACCGGTTCTTCGGTCGTATTCTTCCCTATTGCTGAAGCCGAACCTGTTTGCAAAAAAATGACGCAAAAGACAATTAACAATATTCTTTGCCAGGACCATAGCAGGCAACGTGTTTTCATAGCAGACTTTTTCATTCAAGCGGTTCCAAGTTAGTAGGGTTTTCTTCTTTGGTACGCGCAAGAAAATCACCATCGCGTTCACTGATAATAGTGAACAGATCCCATTCATTACTGCTCTCTGCCGGACTTTTGCCGACAGCAATGTACGTCGGATGAATTCCCTGATGATCCCAGCCACGCCAATACTCGTCATCCCCAAGCAAGGTAAAGTGGTGATTCTCCAGAGTTGTAACCACGGCGTCCCCAGCAAAGCTGCCTGCCCGCTCCACTGCGTCAGCATACTGAAACATATTGACCCAGGCTGCAGCAGCAGCATTTCCAGGTTTTTTATGGTAACGCTCTTCATAAAGAGTGACAAATTTACGTGAACCCTCGAATCTATCTGCCAGTCCATGATACCAGCACATGGAGGTGATAACTCCCTCCATAATCTCCGGTCCCAGCGGTTGGGCCATGTGGAGTTCCATGAGCGGTACAACAATGGCCATCTTATCGCGTAACTTGAGCAGGGTCACCTGTTTCAACGAGTTGATCATATCTTCGCCGAAATGGACCATGACCAGGACATCGGGCTGCGCTTTTTGGACCTTGAGAAGTGCCGAGATATAACTCTTTTCACCAAGTTTGGTTGAGAGGTTCAAGACAATTTTACCACCGTTTTCCCGTATAACTTTCTCCAGGGACTGCTGAACTGTGACCCCCCAGGTATAATCGGCATAGAGAAAGGCATATGTCGCATCTTTACCATATTTTTCGACCAGCACGGAGGCCATGGCCTTGGCAGTCTGGTGGCCGTTATTGTACCACCTGAAACCATACCTGTGGCCATGACTTCCTGTTGTTTCGTTGGAATGAGACAGCCCGGCGAGAAAGAGTACCTTCTTCTCCTGACACACTTCGGCCTGGGCGATAGCCACGGCTGAACTTGCTCCTCCCGTAATCAGCTGAGCTCCCAGTGCAATCAACTCATAGGCATTGGCCTTGGCGACAACAGGGTCAGTTTGGGTATCCCGCACAGCATAGACAATCCTTCTGCCAAGAATTCCTCCGCTTTCGTTGAGTAAATCGATTGCCAGGGTATATGCCTTGAGCTGATCCTCTCCCTGTCTTGCGTAGGAGCCAGACAGAGGCACATTCAGTCCGACCATTACCGTTTCGGCAGCATGTGTCGGAATGGTAAAAGCTGAAATCAATGGGACCAGGAACAGTAATCGACCGATAGTAATCATCGCTCTCAACATTGCATCTCCGTGGCTGGAACATCCAGGATGGTTTTCTGTCATCTCGTTAGAGTACAGCGACTGATAAAACCAATTTATTTATATGATCATTTAAACTATCTGTTTTTTTGAGAGTATAGTCAAAGGAAAGTTAGTTTCCTTCGAGGAGCCTGCAGATGATGACTTCTCGAACATCATCCCAAAGGAGAGCAAGGCGATGCACGTCAGTCTCGGTTAGCTATGAGAAAACGAATGAAACAATAAATTTTGCAGGGTAACACCCAATTTCTTCCCTCCGTTCTACTTGCAGAACGCCGACGTCAAGGACAAAACAAAGACACTCTTCGACCTCAATGGGTCCATGCCTAAGAAAATAGGTTTTTTGGGAGGGGGGAGCAGTCCGTTTTGAGATTCAGGCCGTCAATACAGACACCTTCGGACTCCATAAAATGGTATCGCTGGAATTCTTCCGGCAACGTAAAAGAAACTTTTTCGCCGTTCTCCCAGCATGCGATTGGAATACCAGCCATGATAGGCTACAACCTTGGAACTTCTTTCAGGAATATGCTGGGTGATGGCAGCAATAAACTCTTCTGCTGTAAAGATGAAAAAATTCTTGGAAGCATGCAGCACTATCCCGGTCCGCAATTTCCTTTTATTTGTCACAGTGAAGCTGCCAAGCGATTACCCTGACCTGCCTGATCCCGAAGATTTCGGAGAGGCAGGCAAGACAGCTCCGCTCTTCGACATCAAATGGCAGACCGAGAAGGCTCTTTAGAGGTTTTTGCAACCTCACCGTAACTGTTTTTCTCCTCCTGCCATGCTGCGGCAATTCATAGAGTTACCTGACGAATGATATACCAATGTGCTCCCCCACCGCCATCACCACGTATATTTCAATGCCAGATTTCCCTGAAATCCTTTTTCGCCGTCAAATACCTCTTCGACCTGACCTTGCAGGTTCAAGCTTTTGCTGAGTTTATAGTCTGCACCGACAGTCAGCACATAACTGTTCTGGTTTAATTCACTAATTGCCAGGTCGCCTGCGACACTGACTTCATTGGGATTCGAAAAATCACAGATATAACCGAGTTTGGCCCAGATACTGGACTGGCGATCCTGAGCGCTGCTCAGAGTTTTCCTTACTTCTATGCCAAGGCGCCCCTGGAAAGACTCTCCTTGATTTAATGAAACACGGGCACCAAGGTTGTCATTAAAATCGCTCTGGCCAATCCTTAGATAGGAAAGTTGTAGTTGCGGTTCAATGGCCCAACTGTTGTTCTGCCGGAAAGAAATACCGTTTTCAACTGTAACGGCTGTGATATTACCGTCATAATCCTGATTGAGTCCATATCCAAGCTCGCCCGGTACCGTATTCTCGAAGTCAAGTCCGCCAAACAGTATTGAACCGCTCCCATACCAGGAACGGGGACTATCCGAACTTTGCATATAGAGGCCATACACTCCTCCAACTGTGGCCTTCGACTTGTTTTCGACATCGCTGATCCCGTATTTTTGCAAGTTGACCCCCAGGCCAAACATGACTCCCCAATACCCCCTTGACTGATCTGCGGATTGTTGTCCGTTGATCATCCGCTGCCAGCCAATACTCATGCCTCCAGTCTGGGAGTTTACGGAGCTGCCGTCAACTTCTTCGTAGTCCAGATTACCGCCGAAAACGCGTAGCCAAAGCTCTCCCTCCGGGTTTTCTGCCTCTCCTGCGCCTGAATCATGAAGATTGCCTGCCGCATGTCGAGTCTGATCCAGATGCCAACCAAGATCGGTTGCTATACTGCGACCGGCTTTCTGCGCACTTGTAACTGCGCCGGAATAGCTTTTTAAATAGTCGGGAGCATAAAGGGCATAGACCAGCCAACTGGTTAAGGCGCCACGGTAATAATATTGATAAGCTCCACCGCTTCGATATTCGCCGTTCTTTTCCATCGGTGCAGCAATTCCGCCGACCAACGTGTATCCCGGCGGCATATCGATCACATATATTCGCTGCAGATCGCTTCCCCATGCAGCCAATATTGCCTGTTCGTCACGGCTAGCCTGTATTCCCCGATACTGATCGCCCCACCAACTACCCAGGTAACCCAACGCCTCTTTATAACCACTGTTGCCCCGTCGGTATAAGCGAAAGGTGGCATCGGGAGAAACAATATCCAGCTTGGTGTCGGTAACCCCGACCAGACTGGTAAACGAATAAAAATTCGTGTAATCCGTGACTCCGGATCCTGTCTGGTAAAATCTGGGGTTAATGCCCGCATTCTGCAGAATTTTGATCTTGCGATCCAAGCGACTGTCCGTAACACCTTCGTAAATATTAAAAGCATCCAAACCATCTCGATCACTTTTAATGGTTTTGTTGGATTGAATCTCCTGATCAATGTCTGCCAGAGTCTCCGCCGACGCCAAAGGGAGTGGCAGCAGAAACATCACACCTGTCAAAAAACTTGTCGACACGCGGAATAGATACCACAATAGTTTCATGCTAACGTTCCTGTCTAGTAAAAATATGGGGCAGAGAAGGTAGATTCACCTTCAAAGTTATCGGCAGCCTCTTTTCCTGCATGGTATCCGGGAAAAGGCTGAACCGAATCAAAGACTAGCAAGGTAACTATCTATGATTAAATAAGATGGATTTAAATGCAGGGGTCAAAAAGTTCTGCAATACCGGTGCAAGCCGATTTCTGAGCTATACGAAGACCGCAATATTGGCAACGGCTCAATAACGAATGGTCTTACTCTCCGAACGAGAGATTTCAGCCGTGAACATGGCCCCACACAGGCACCTTATTGGGGTTTCTGTTCAACCCCGTGAACTGTAAGCTGAGGGAAAGGAATCTCCCAGTTATTCTCCGTACAGCAATCGACACACCACTTCTGAATAGCCCTTTCCAGCTTTTTATAAATATCCGCCAGCCGTCCATCAAAATCTGCCAGAATCATCAAGTCAAGTGACGAGGAGTTGGCTTGCATAAATTCAACCAGAAGATTGTGACAGCTGCTCTTATACCCTTCTTCGGCCATTCGCAATTCCAGGTAGGTTTTCAGGATTGCAGGAATTGTTGAAGTCACTATTTCCTGTAATCCATAACTGAGGCCAAAAGGCACCCGTACCCTGAAATTACGTGAAAGGTTGGCGGGACAGGCCTGAAGAAATACCTCAGTAGAATAGGTCACTCTTCGTCCACCACGTTCAACTACTTCGACCTGCTCGTGGGAGAGGCTCACCACCCGTGCCCGCGTTTCCGAACCAACCACCACCCAGTCACCTTTTTTACACGGGAACCATGGTTCTTCCTGGTTATAAGGACGAGAAACCAGGCCAACCAAATCCTCGATAGGGATACGTAATTCAACTCCAAGAGACGGATTCACAAGTTTGCAAAAAACATTGATGGATGCAACCCGCCACGGAACTCCATGCATAACGAGTCGTTCATTTTCCCGAACAGCCCCTATATTGAGCATCAACCTCGCTTGCTGCCATAATTTCGGCAGACCTTGACGGATAGTCCAGGTAAGTCCCAAAAAGAAAATAATTGCCATACTCAGGAGGAACCAGTCTTCGGCAAGATAGAGGACAAAAAACAAGCCAACAACGGCAAGTACAACAGACAATACCTGAAAAACTATATACAGAAGTCGGATTTCAAATGACCGCGGATCCTTTTTTTTACTCCACCTGAGAGAGAGTGTGACAATACCACGGTACAACAATCTGCATCCCATCAAAATGACGACAAAAACAAGAATCGCAACAATCAGATACAGTCCTCTGTTTCTGAAAAATTTTCGCAGTGAATTGCTTGAGGTTTCTACCAGAGAAAACTCCTGCTCTTCCAGTTGGGCCAATTCCCTTTCAGCGAGTTCAAGCTTGTTGCCAAGTCGTTTTTGAACATTAATCCACTCTGGCTGTAAGGCTTTTACCTTCTTCTGTACCTCCTTATTTTCTGTCTCCTTCAGGACAGTCTGCAAATGCACCACCGCCTGCTGGGCTGCTGTTTCCAGCGAATGCAGCTCAACAATCTTGTCTTTCAGGTCTGATTTCTGTCTGACTCTGATTGTAAATCTTTTCAGTTCCTTGATTGCCGGCTCCACAAGACTGGACAGCTCGTCCTGCCAACTGAACGTTGACGGTTTTTTTTCTGAAAATAATGCAGGCTCTACACCTGTGGCAATGCGTTCAAAATCGCTGCTGGTTTCTGAGAATTGTCTGTCAAGTTGCGTAATCTCTTCCTGCAAAGCAATTTTTTCTGCTTCTGACTTACTATTCTTCAGTTTTTCTTGAGACAGCTGCAGCTGTTCTTTCAGGTTATGCTGGAGCTCCAACAGAGAAGTAAGCATTTCCGGAGCCCCGCTCGTGGGCTCAACCACTGCTGATTTTTCATCATTGTTGGTTAACAGCAGCTGGGAAGATTCAGCCCAGGCATGAAAAGAAAAAAATTGAAATACAATACAGAAAAAGGCTAAAAGTATACTTTTTTGCATGGCGTACCAGTTGATACTATTCAGGAGTAGTCCAAAAGACAGAGCAAAGTTGACTCGATCATGATTACAACCTCATCCTCTACAACTCCATAAAAAAACAAAATAAATGACCCACTGGGGACGGCTTTTTTTGTTTCGGGAATTGTCGCTTTCATTCTTATATAAGACGGTTACGCCAGCAGTTGCAATAAATTTCACAAACAGCAACCGCTGCTACTGTGGCAAGGCAAAAAGTCTCTCATGCGATACTAGAGTACTGATCCAACCGGTTCAGGCCATATTAAAAGTTGGAGAAAAAAACATTAATTGAGGCATAGATCGGGATGCCAGCAACTATTAGGCAGAGTGGAGAAGGATCAAGACAATCCACTTAAAGATCGTTAGATGCTGTTCAAATGAAGCAAACCACCTCTCCTATAAGGGCGGTTTTGTCGTTGACTCGGCATGTCCAACCCAAGGCCATACAGTTGGGGCGATTTTCATAGTAAGTACTGAGACATCGGCAATATGTACCCCTGGTTACCGATGTTTATGTTATTTATTGTATTTCCTTCCTATATCGAAGCTTCGACCAATAACTTTATCAAGAGACCAGTATTCTCGTACACCATGACCATATACAAAAGGAGCGATCTTTTCCATTATGGGATGGCCTTTGGAATTCACGGCATCCTCGTCAACCTTGATATCCATGATCTCTCCTATGAACTGAGTATGCAAGCCGATTTCAAGGCTGTGTATGACCTTACATTCGATGATAAGGGGAAATTCATTCACATACGGAGCATCAACTACTTCCGAGCGTATCGGAGTCAAGCCGGTGTCTTTGAATTTGTCAGTATTCTTTCCAGAGGCAATTCCAAAATAGTCGGCTTCTGCGACATATTTTTCCGAAGGAACACTAATTGTGTATGCCTTACGCTCCACGATTGAACCATAAGTATAAGTAGCTTTGCGAAGCGAGATAGTCACTGCCGCCGGTTTTGAGCAACAAATGCCGCCCCATGCTATGGTCATGACATTGGGTTTGCCTTCCTGATCGTAACTACCAACACACCATACTGGGTTAGGATAGGCCAACGTCTCAGAACCTATTGATTTTTTCATATTTTTATCCTCTCTTGTATATTGAAATGTCGAACATTAAAATCTGTGGTTTGACCGCAATATTGCTTTGTTGGAATCAAGATTTTTGCCCCTCCAAAGGGGATCATAAGGACAAAGGCGAGCCAACCACAGAGATTTTCCATCATGATAACAAAATGTTGGCCTGGCCAGACACCGTATTTGTCCGCTTCTCTCAGCTCACCGTTAACGAAGGGGCAGAGTGAGGATGAGAGTCTGCGACTCGTCCAGCTGAAATCGTTTCCTGCTCATGGTCTCATCGATTGTCATCATCCGGTTGCCGATCTGCAGTATATTTCCTGCCTGAATATTCCCATAGACGTCGATGGTGATCTTGCTTATATCGATGTTCTGCGTCTGTTCTTTCGTGGTACTGGGCGGGGATTCGGAAGATGAGTCCGTTTTTTCTTCAGGGCGGGAATACAGGGCAGTACCTGGGAGCATGTTGATGTGCAGGTATTGAAATTTGATCTCTTCGATTCGCCCTTTGATGGAGTGCAGTTTCTTGGTCCTGGCAGCACCCGTATACCCCTTGAGTCTCTGGATGATGGACTCCTGGTAATCGGCCAGTCGCTTCTGCAGTTTGCGTGACTGATAGAGCCGTTCAGCCACCACTCCGGCAGCGATGAAACCCGGATCGGAGTCCGTTGCCCCCGCATCACCAAGGGTAATGCTTCCCTCAGCAACGAGTTCGCCGCCGACGATCACGCTGTTCTCCTTGCAGCGGATGTCACCTCCGACGGAAATGTAGCTGTAATAGCACTGTTTACGGATGACACAGTTGCCTCCACACTGGATATGGCCCTGTTCGATAAAAAAGATATCAGCGTCCCCTTCAGCCTTCAGTGAACTCCCATTGCCAAATATCCCTCCCTTGATCACAATATTGGAGAGACTGGAGACCTGGGTTGATGTGACATTGCCATTGATTTCGAGGTCTCCATCCGTTTTCACCTTAAAGCAGGGAAGCACGGAACCATGGATGACAACAGAGTTCCGTGATTCGATGTTGCCGATGGCATAGTCGATATCACTGTGGATTTCCTGCTTGCTGCAGACCTTGATCACATTGTCGTGGACGACCGAAAGGACACCGTCGCCAGTCGCCCTGACCTGATGGGTATCCGGCAGATATTCAACCTCTCCCGAGGTTTTCACCTCCATGTCGAGACCGATTCTCTGCGCTATGGGTTCTCCTTCCACCGTCATTCCAGGCCTTCCTTTGGTCAACGGCACCTTGGTGGCTATCAACTGCCCGGCCGACACCGGCACCATGATTTTTCTCTCCCGAAAGTCGATGGTTCCGTCCGGAAGGAGAGTGCCTGCAATGGGCCCGATTTCAAGGTGAAACTTGAGATAGGCGTCTTCCCCGTCTTGCGGTGTTCGCCCCCTGCTCAGCACAACGGATTCATGTTCGCCAGGGCCTTTGCGAATGATCTCCTTGGTCAGATTCAGCTGGTTATAATCGATGCCCGAGACAATCCCGGAGGTGGTGAGCAGCTGATAGAGGTCTTCACTGGTCCAATTGGTGCAGTTGAAAAGCAGCGGCCTGATGATGATCGATGCCTCCATCCGGCTTCCGGAAATCCGGAAGAGCGGTTCGACAGAGACCACAAGATGCTTCTCCTCACTGTCCGGGTCTGTATGGAATGCAATCTCCGGATACCCTGTCACCATGGACAGCAGCTGATTTCTGTCTTCTGAAAAGGCGGTATTGAGGCCGGCGATGACAGGTCTGAGTGGAATTTTTTCATTCCCGGGAAAGCCTGAGTCCGTGAACTCCAGCAGCAGCTGGCCCTTTTGCACCGGCTCTGTGACCGGCAATTTTTCCAGGGGATAATTTTCGTCTATTTTGAGCTTGGTGCTGGTAAAACAGAGGGTCGGTTCAAGGTATTCCTGGGATGGGGGCCCTGTGTAATCCGTCGGTTTCATGTAAAGAGTTCTTTGTCCCTTTGCGTAGGCTCGGCTCCTTTGGCAGAGCCTGAATTTTGAGGAAGAAGTGTTTCGCTCCTATGTAATGTAACGATACTTATAACAGGTTCAAAGGTAATAGAAAAGTGATGATGCAGTGAGACGCACTGTGGATGAATACCGGAAAGACCATGTTTTCACTCAAGAACACTATTGGCAGAGCATAGAACCCGGGGGCTGACCGAGTCAACATATCGTTTTTGTTGCTGAAGATACCAGAAAGAGGCTTTTGCTATCCTTAGAATACCCTTTTGGGTATTTGAAAAGCCCTTTTAACAAAACCCCCCTATCCCGCGAACAAATAGACTGTATCTTCCAGGCTGCGCCTGGCACATCACCCACCGTTGCCATCAGCAGGAATTTCTGTTGAGATTTGGTAAAGACAAAAGACGTTGGCGTTATTGGCGTTACCAGATCAAAAGGCATTATGGTTTTGTGTTCTCAATTACATCGTGACTTCCAACCATGTTTTATGTTGAGCTCCACATAAAACATGGTTCGGCATTAGACACAAAGCCCAGATATCGACATGGCACTTATGGCACCATTCGGCCATCAGGTCAGAAAAGCAAGGTAGTCATCGTCACAGAAGAAAGTCTGTTGACAACGGTTACCGCGTTGGGTGAGATGATGAGGGTAGTCGGGGGCGACGACCCGTGGGATTCTAGCCATGTGCTATGACACCAAGTGGAGGAACATGTCGAAGGTAAATATACTGTTCCCATAATTACAAATCGAGGTAACCTAACCTGATTAATTTCCCAATAAATTCGGTTAGAGGAAGGAACAGAGATAGCTGGAAGAACAGACATCTTTGTTAGAGAGATTGGGAAATAAACAGGTGAATCAATATTATCGCAATCAGGGCGAATATTGTAAACCACTTACTGAAGTTGGAGCGCTGAATGTAATCCTGAGGAGATGCCCCCCAGTCATTAAAACCTTATTTTTTGTTACGAATATCCAGGAAACTACCTGCCAACTAGCCCTCGCACAAACATTGGCAAGGTCTCCGCAACATCCCCGCGAAAGAAATAATCCGTCCGCCGGGAAGACACGGAATCAGCTGCGCTCAGCACAGTAGATTCTTTATTGAACTCATAGAGCAAGCCACCATTCTGTTTCACCATTAGCGGCAACTCTGCAGCCGGATAGACCTGCGCTGATGTGCCAATAACCATCAACAGGTCACAAGAGAAAATAAGTTCATAGATTTCGCCCAAACTTCGAACGGCCTCACCGAACAGGACAATATTTGGCTTCAAGGGAAAAGCACAACTGCTGCATTGCGGAATATCCCCTGCCTGATAATGCTCTTCTCTTACCGGTATTACGCTCTCACACTGGACACATTGCAGATGCTGGTGATCACCGTGTATCTCGATCACATTTTTATTACCGGCGAGTTGATGGAGATTATCTACATTCTGAGTGACGACGCCGTTTAAGAGACCGGCATGTTCCATTTCAGCCAAGGCATGATGCGCTGGATTAGGTTTTTTACCAAGAAGAATCTTCCCCATGGCACGGTACAGCTCCCATGCCTTTGCAGGTGTCCGCATAAAGACGTCAAACGTGGCGTATTCATCAGGCGAGTAAACCGTCCACAGACCATCCGCACTGCGAAAATCAGGGATACCACTCCCAACTGAAACCCCGGCCCCGGTTAATGCCACAGGGTTTGACGCTGCCTGAAAGCGGGCAACCGCTTCGGCAAGATGGTGCTCATCTGTATTTGCAATGATCGATTTCATCGATAGAGAACAATAGTAATAAAAAAACCACAAAAAAACAAAAAGAGGCCGTAGTTAGCTTAATAACTGAACCTCGTTCTCTTTCACATACTTCTCTCCTCGTCGGATCGCTTTTGAAATTGTCGGTTTAGAAATATTGAAAAACCTGGCAAGGTCATCCCCATTAATGCCAAGCTGGGAATATCCGAGATAACAGATTACCCCCTTGGCCATATAAAGGCTATTGACACGACCTTTCTTTTGTAAATTCTCCGGATCTACCGTGAGGAGACTGCAGACTTCTTTCACAAGACGGGGAAGATCCCAACCCTCTGTTTTCAACGTTTTCTTCCGACTTAATTCTTCTTCCGCTTCATTAAGCACCTGGCTGACAAAATCACCATCAGCCAGTACTGTTGTGCACTCCGCAACACCAACACAGCTTCTCACTTTTTTGCGCCAAAATGGACAAGAACAGTATCTCGCTCCTGCCAACTTCTCCGTCAACGACCAACCAGGACGCCGTGGCCGGACCTGGGATACACATATAGCCCCTCAAAGTCCTCTACAATCCCGGCTCGCTTAGCCGATTCAAATGCATAGAACGGACAAGCTCCAGAAGATATGGCTCTTCCTTGCACAATATTGATTTATAGCGGTTCAGAAAGAAGTATCCATGCCGTCGGAGCCTGCGGTTAACTGAAATGGCATATTCGGAGAGGACTTTGCGCATCAGATCGCCAAGAGGTTTGGGCCAGTGCGGATAAAAAAATGGAAATGATTGGAAAGAAGGGAACAGGCCAAACAGTGACAACCGTTAGCGTACGACCCTGCTCGAGACGGGAAAGGAAACCATCCCGGTGATTATCGTTGAAAAAAATATTCTGACGATTCAAGCCGCTGGCAATAACATGATGAATCAAGCCAGGCACATTGATGCGTTTGTGTTGTGGCATGAGCCATATAACCACACCATAAATTGAGGTCAATCAAGTTACTAAGATAACTCCACCCCCTATCCCACGTCCCCTAGTCTGTCCATAGTCCGCCTAGGAACCAGCTGTTTTTATTGCGATTTAAAAAGCAGCTTTTAAAGCGTGAAAATGGTTAGTTAACGGAAATCATCAAAATCCGAATGCTTGCTCTGATTCTCCCCTGGGTTGATCGTAACTATTGTCTGGAACTTATTATCGCAGGTAAAAATAAAGTCCATGCAAACGAGCTTTGAGAAAATGTAAAAACCCCATCACTTGAAGTTGAAAGCAACAGCAAGTCCTGTTTATTGGCAAAGATGCCCTGAATATTTATTCCTTCAACATTATCCATCGCCCCTAGGCCATCACTCATATCGGTCCAGCTATTTCCTTTATCAGAACTCTTATAGACAGCGCCATGACAGAAAACCCCAAAGAGATTTTTTGTACTGTCCATAGCCAGCGCTGCAGAACCGCAACCAATTTCAGGGTCGGCAGGCACCCAGCTGTCTCCCCCATCGCTTGAGCGATAGACTTTATCTGTCACGAGTGGAAGAAAGAGATCTCCGGATGTGCTGTCGAGGAGGAGTCCATTTCCAGAGACATTGGCGCTTACGGGAAGACCATTATTTTTTGGGCTCCAGCTCGTTCCCCCATCAATGCTTTTATAAACACCATCTCCTTCAGTACCAACATAGACAAGGCCTCCTGCACCAGCAGCTATACTGCAGACCCTTGAGCCTATTCCAGGAAGTACGGTGGTGGCGTTCCACAGTACCCCTTGATTATCACTATAATATACCTCCCCACTTTCAAGGCCGGCATAAATTCTGCCATTTCCACCCTGTGCCAGGCTGTACACTTCATCATACAGGGTGAGACTGCCCATGGCCATTGAAGGCAAACCGTTAGAAGATGAATTCCAGGTTATGCCATTGTCTGTACTTTTGTATATTCCACCGGTACTATTATTACTGCAGTAAAGAGTGTCTGTATTATCGACAAGAAGTGCCTCAACCCGGCCTGGATCTCCTGTCCCCACCTGGGCCCAGGTCGCACCGCCATCTGAACTCCCGTAAATTCCACCACCATTTGATCCGACAAAGAGAAGGCCTGCACTGTTCTCAACCATGGAATGATTGGTATCAACCGCTTTTATTTCACTCGTGAGATCCAGCCAGCTGCTTCCAGCATCGGTGCTTTTTAATACCCCAAAATCGCTACCTAAGAAAACAGTGTCTGTTGAATCAACAGCCATAGCATAGATTTCATATTCCTTGCTGGCAGCACTGTCGGTTGCCGTCCAGTTTAAGCCATTATCAACGCTTTTATACACTGCGGTACTGAGCGGGGTAATACTTTTTGTAACACCGGCATAAAGCACATTCGTTCCACTCGCCATAGCGTTAACACCATATAAGCCACTTCCGTCGATATCAGGCAGCCCGCTGATTCTTTGGGACCATGTGGCGCCGCCATCGTCACTCCAAAGGACGCCGCTTGGCAATGAAGCAGCAAAGAGAGTATTCGTGTCAACCGAAATGATATCCCAGACCATGCCTTCGCTATCCCGAATCAGAGTCCAGGAGCTCCCGTTATCATCTGATTTGTATATCTTGCCACCATCTGTGCCGGCATAAACCGTATTAGCAGAATCAATCGCCAGGGTATTTATTTCTTCACCAGCGAGACCTTGAGTAGTATTAGAACCGTAGACGCCATTGTCTGTACCGATATACCG
>Ga0180007_10002916_pt1 | contig 19786 bp, 19 predicted proteins | sample MM_PC_MetaG_FD_121122 | JGI IMG/M metagenome (GOLD analysis project Ga0180007, IMG submission 121122) | Groundwater microbial communities from the Aspo Hard Rock Laboratory (HRL) deep subsurface site, Sweden - MM_PC_MetaG | ecosystem: Environmental > Aquatic > Deep subsurface > Groundwater... | reverse complement strand
GTTAATTAAACCACGGGCTATGCCCGTGCGATCCTAAAAGGTTCGACCGTTCCGGCGGGGGAGAAAACAAGGTATAGGTTCTTCCTCAGGGAAAGCTCTGGAAAGGAGCAGGAGGAAGAACCTCTGAAGGATTGGAAATCATTATTACATGTAATGTGGGACTGCAAATACCACTTGGTATTTGTTTCTAAATATCGCCTACTATTATGCATCAGCATCAACTGAATAACGTAGTATTTGGAATGGAGCCAACAGGTAATTACCATAATCCTTTAGCTAACTGGCTGATTGAAAATGGTTATGAGGTAGTACTTGTTGGAGGAAAAGCTGTAAAGGATAACAGGCAGCTTTTAGATGGCCGCTGGGATAAAACGATTCTAAAGACAGCGCCAACATAGCTGATTTAATAGGCCAGGCAAAATGTCACAACGACAGATCGCGGGGATCGGCAGATTCAACGGTTAAGAAAAATATATGACGCCGCCGAAAACTCGGTTGGCTTGCCGGTAAATTCAGCGGCAGTATTCGAAGCACAAATGATAGTTGATAGAATACGCAATGTGAGAAAAGAAATTTTAGAAGTAATGGCAGAGATGAAAGTCGTATGTGGTAATTTATATTTTACACATTTTTGCTTGACATAAGGAGTATAGAATGTTCCTGAATTTCCTCCGACTCTCCTCCTGGGTTATAAAAGCCCATTTACTTAAGAAAAAAGAACAATGTCAAAAAGCATCTTTAAATATGGTGTCAGTTTTTACTTGACCATTACAAACTTCTCACGAAGAGGCCCTTGCCTTCGGCTAATACTTTTGTTAATATACTAAAATATTAACTGGATTAAAGATTCCCTCTATAAGAAGTGGGAATCTTCGACCGTAAGGTTTTTGATTGATTTTATATTCGCTCTCTAACTGTCTGCCACTTGCTATTGCGATTCACAATTGGCTAAAACACTTCAGCATTCCTTGCGAAATGATGATGTTGTGAGTCGCCTTGGTGGTGATGAGTTTCTTATTATCTGTCCTAATACGGATATAGAGGGTGGAAAGCATATCGCAGAAATGACCCGTAAAACCGTATCGGAACTTCGAGTATCAACTGGTGGTGAACCTTGGCATGGCAGCATTAGTGTTGGCGTTTCTTCTCGATTGCCTGACATGAAAAGCTATGAAGAGTTAATTAAGGAGGCAGATAAAGGCGTATATGCTGCTAAAGAAGCTGGAAAAAATTGCGTATAAACGGCAAGTTGATACATTTTTTAAAAGGTGTGCGAGCTTATGACAAGGCGGTTGCACCTGATCGCAGGGGCTGGGCCGCTTGGGGGTGGATATTGGCCCTTTAGTTTATAGTTAATATCTGCAATGAAATAATAACTTTTTTTCAGATAAGCAGGATTACGGTCTTTTTCTCGATCTTTTAATTGAAGCAACAGAACTATGGAAGGTCAATATCGCTGCCTATTGTATGATGGCCAATCACTACCATATTCTTAGACTCCTGAAGGTAATATCTCAAGATGCATGAGACACCTAAGCAGCCTCTACACACTAAGATACAACAAACATCATGGATATGACGGAACGCTTTTTCGGGGACGATATAAGTCTGTTTTGGTTTCCAATGACAGCCATCTGCTTCAGTTGGTAAGGTATATACATAAAAACCCTGTTAAAGCCGCGATAGTAAAACATCCTGAGGAATATCCCTGGAGTAGTTACAAGGGCTATCTTTCATTTGCCAAGAAATGGGATTGGCTGTATAAAGATTATATATTTGAAATGATTACGTCTAAAAAGCAGGGGCGGTTGAAGGCTTTTATCGCATTTATGTATGAGCCGGAAATTAGGAAAAGAGATTCAAACTTTAAAAGAAAAAGTAATTAAAGGTCAAATGTAGACCTGACCCCATTACCCTTAATTTATTTCTTCAGGTTGTTTCGTCGTGATAAAAAGAAATAAACAGGCAGGCAATTATAGTTTTTACCATGCATAAATATCTAATTATAATAAATCGATTCTCTGGTGGTGGGCGAGTAAGAAAATATGAAAGTGTTATATTTGACTATTTTTCTTCACGCAATTATGTTTTCAAAGTCGAATATACAAAAGGGTCAAATGATGCTTTAAGGATAGCAAAAGAGTATTCTTCTAGCGATTATAATTATTATGTAATATGTGGGGGAGATGGCACAATTAATGAAGTTATTAATGGTCTTTCTTCATATAGTAAAGTATTAATAGTACTTCCTTTTGGTACAGTAAATATATTTGCAAAAGAGTATAAAATATCTAAAAACATAAATAAAGCATTACATGAAATATTTAATGGTGAAAAGAAACAATTATATATCGGAAAGAGTAATGGTAAGAAATTTATATTAATGCAAAGTGTGGGCATAGATAGTTACGTTGTGAAATGTGTAAATCATAACTTGAAAAAGCTGTTTGGCCGTGGTTCATATTTTCTTATGTTTATAAAAGCTATCTTCCTATATAAATATCCTTTAATTAAAATAAGAGCTAATAATCAAGAATACCAGGGAACCTTCATTCTTGTAAGTCAAAGTATTTATTATGCCGGATTTTTAAAAATTACACCTGATGCGAAGATGGATAAAGGGTTGTTTGATATATGTTTATTAAAAAAAGGAGGATTTTATTATCTGATTAAATTTTTACTTTTTGTCATTTTAAACATTAACCATCGCAACAAAGATTGTATATATTTTTGCTCGGATAATTTATTGGTTTCAGGCCCCGCCATTTATTCCCAATCTGATGGTGAAATTTCTGATGAGTTACCTTTAGATATTTCAATTTATAATCAAAAGATAAACTTCTTGGTACCAAACCCTGAATAATGGATTTCACTCTTGTCCAAAACCGTTTTTGGATAAGAGTGAAAGTTTATCTATAAAAGCAAATATCGAATATCGAACAAGGAATTTTGAATTATGAATATTTTTTTAATCTTACCTCTGCCGCCAGTGTGGAATTAACCCGCGGTTCCTGCCAAAACCATCATCAACTATCCATTGTTATTCAATTCTGTAAATCTAATCATTACCAAACTAAATATATTTGTTATAAACTTTAAACCTCTTGGTCGCTATGCATTATTTCATGGCATAACAAACGCATTTCTTTACAAAATATAAAAAATTCTCTAAGATCAAAATTGGGTTTACACAAAAGCTTATTAATTATATTAATTAAAAGCAGAACATCCGAAAAAGGAGCAAATTAATAATGACACAAATTATTGGCTGCTGTGGCCTTGTTTGTTCAAATTGCCCTGTTTTTTTAGCTACTATAAATGATGATGATAATGCCAGGGCAGAGACGGCTGAATTTTTCTTTAAAAAGTATGGATTTGAATTTAAGCCTGAGGATATGAACTGTGACGGATGCCTTTCCGAAGGCGGAAGGCTTATAGCGCATTGCAGCATGTGTGAAATAAGAAAATGCTGCCGTGAAAAAGGGATGGAAAATTGTGCCGTATGCGAAGAGCAGCCTTGTGGGCACCTTTCTGAATTTCATAAGCTTTCTGCGGATGCAAAAGCAAGCTTTGAAGCGCTTGCTAAAGGGATATGAAAGAATTGAAACCATTTGCACTCTCTTCTGCTGGCGTAAATACCGCTGGCAGCAATAAATTATTAAATCGCGCATTATTGCTGGCAGTAATTACAATCTGCTACAATATCATAGAAGGATTGGTATCTGTAATATTCGGCTTTACAGATGAAACAATATCTTTATTCGGATTCGGGCTTGATTCATTTGTGGAGGTAGTATCAGGAATTGGTATCCTGCATATGATTATCCGGATTAAAAATAATGGCAGCACAAAAGATTCATTTGAGAAAAATGCGTTAATTATAACCGGCACCTCATTTTATATATTGGCTATCGGACTTGCCATAACATCAATTTATAATATTTATGTTGGAAGCAAGCCTGTATCAACTTTATGGGGGATTATAATTTCGGCGGTATCCATTTTATCAATGTTGTTTTTGATGAAGGCAAAAATGGATGTTGGCAGGAAACTTAATTCTGATGCAATTATTGCTGATGCCAATTGTACAAAAACATGTTTGTATCTTTCTGTAATATTGCTTATATCAAGTCTTTTATTTGAGATTTTTAAAATAGGTTATGTTGATTCAATCGGAGCAATAGGGTTGGCATATTATTCGTATAAGGAAGGTAAGGAAGCGATAGAAAAGTCTAAAGGAAACACTTGTAGTTGTTGTAATTAAAGAAAGGAGGTTCTTATGAAGCTTAAAACGAATGATGGCGGATGGAGCCCGTATCTGGCCGGGGCTCTTTTGGGCATATTGGCAATAGTTTCGGTAATTGCAACAACAAAATTACTTGGAAAGACCCATTACTTAGGGGCGTCAACTACATTTGTGAGAGCTGCCGGTATTGTTGAAAAGGCAATTGCTTTAGATCATGTTACTTTAAACAAGTATTTTATAAAAACAAAAGTCAAGGTTGACTGGCAGTTTATGCTTGTTATCGGTATTTTCCTGGGTGCTCTGATCTCTTCTTTAATGGATAAAAGTTTTAAAATGGAAAGCGTTCCTCCAAGATGGAAAGAGCGTTTCGGGCCATCGATAGGCAAACGTGCTATAGGAGCCATTTTGGGTGGTATTGTTGCCATGGTTGGCGCACGAATGGCAAGCGGATGCCCAAGCGGACATGGTCTTAGCGGTATGATGCAGTTGTCGGCAAGTTCTCTTGTGGCTTTGGCTATGTTTTTTGGCATTGGGGTTTTAGTGGCCGGTATGTTTTACAAAAGGAGGGCATAATGAGCACAGAACAGTGGTTGGGGCTTATTACCGGAGTAATATTCGGATTTTTACTGCAAAAAGGTCGTGTCCTTCGTTTTGATAAACAGGTAGGTGCCATGTTGTTAAAGGATATGACAATATTTAAATTCATGTTGTCTGCTATATTGGTTGGAATGGTAGGCATACTTCTTCTTTCGGATGCCGGTATTATAGCATTAAGCCGCAAGCCTATGAATGTCGGTGCTGTAGTACTAGGAGGCGCACTATTTGGAACAGGATGGGCAATAATGGGTTTTTGTCCTGGGACTTCGATCGGAGCTATAGGAGAAGGGCGTTGGCATGCTGTTTTTGCCGTAATCGGAATGCTTGCCGGGGCTGCGATATATGCAGAACTATATCCGTTTTTTAAATCAACTATTCTTTCCTGGAAAGATTTCGGAAAGATAGGGCTTCCTGAAACAATAGGGATATCACAGTGGATAATTGTCCCAATATTTTGGGTTGTGGCAATAGCTTTATTTGTTATATTTGAAAAGAAAAAAATATGAAGGAGATGATATGAAAGAAGCTGTTATTGTTAGCGCTGTCAGGACACCTCTTGGCAGTTTTAATGGGTCTTTAGGAAGTGTAGGAGCCACAACGCTCGGAGCTATTGCAATTGAGGAAGCTGTTAAGAGAGCTGGCATAGACAAAAAAGATGTTAATGAAGTTATGATGGGATTAGTACTGCCATGTGGTTACGGCCAGAATCCTGCTAAACAGGCTGCAGTACTTGCGAATATGCCATGGGAAACGGAAAGCATTACCATAAACAAGGTTTGCGGTTCAGCCTTAAAAACAGTAATGCTTGCAGCGCAGGCAATTCAAACAGGAGATGCCGAAGTTGTTGTTGCAGGAGGTATGGAAAGCATGAGTTTAGCTCCATACTACCTTGATAAGGCTCGCTTTGGGTACCGTATGGGGGAAGGAAAATTAAAAGACCACATGATTAACGACGGCCTGTGGGATATAGTAAATGATTTTCATATGGGAATGTCTAATGAACTATGTTCCGAAAAGTACAACATAAGCCGGGAAGACCAGGATCGTTATGCAGACGAATCTTACAGACGTGCATTGCATTCAATTTCTTCAGGCCGCTTTAAGGATGAAATTGTTCCTGTTGAAGTTAAGACAAGAAAAGGGGTTAAGATTTTTGATACGGATGAATGCCCCCAGGAGACGAGCTATGAAATGCTTTCAAAGATGAAAGCCGCTTTTAAAAAAGACGGGCTTGGTACTGCCGGAAATGCTTCAATAATTAGCGATGGTGCTGCAGCTGTTGTTGTGATGTCAAGAGAAAAAGCTGAAAAACTCGGATGCAAAATTATGGCAACGATAGGCGCCCAGGCTTCATATGGCATAGACATGAAGTATGTGCTTGTTGCTCCCATATGGGCTATTCCGAAGTGCCTTGCAAAAGAAGGTATTTTAAAAGAAGATGTAGACCTTTATGAAATAAACGAAGCTTTCAGCGGATCAACGGTTGCAGTTCTTCGCGAGCTTGACCTGGACCCTTCAAAAGTCAATGTAAACGGCGGAGGCGTAGCTCTTGGACATCCCATTGGAGCCAGTGGATGCCGTGTGCTTGTTACTCTTTTACATGAAATGATAAAACAGGATAAGAAAACCGGGCTTGTTTCCCTGTGCCTTGGCGGTGGAGAAGCAGTTGCTTTGGTTGTAAAAAGATAAAAGAATAAAGGAGAAAGTAATGGAAATTAAAAAATTTGGTGTTATCGGAGCAGGTCAGATGGGAAACGGTATCGCTCAGGTTGCTGCAATGAGCGGTGTTGAAGTTATAATGAATGATATAAAAGATGAATTTGTGCAGCGCGGGCTTGCTACAATTACAAAAAACCTTTCCCGAAGTGTTGACAAGGGAAAGATGACTGCTGAAGAAAAAGATGCTGTTTTAAAACGCATTAAAACAAGTACAGATCTTAAAGATATGGCAGACGCAGATTTTGTCGTGGAAGCTGCCACAGAAAATGAGATTTTAAAATTTCAGATATTTAAAGACCTTGATAAGATATGTCCTGCAAATATAATTCTTTCAACAAACACTTCTTCAATTCCGATAGGACGCATAGCATCCCAGACAAAAAGACCTGACAAAGTAATCGGGATGCATTTTATGAATCCCGTGCCGGTAATGAAGCTTGTTGAAGTTATACGCGGAATCGCAACATCCGATGAGACTTATAAAACAACATGGGATCTTTCGATCAAGTTCGGCAAAACTCCGGCTGCTTCAGAAGATTTTCCTGGATTTATTGCGAACAGGATTCTTATGCCCATGATAAATGAAGCTATATTCTGCCTTTATCATGGAGTTGGAAAAAAAGAAGATATCGATACTGTTATGAAACTTGGGATGAATCATCCAATGGGCCCTCTTGCCCTTGCCGATCTTATTGGACTTGATACCTGTCTTGCTATTATGGAAACAATGTATGACGGATTCAAAGACTCTAAATACAGGCCATGTCCGCTGCTTCGAAAATATGTAGAAGCAGGATGGCTTGGGAAAAAGACGGGGCGGGGTTTTTACGAATACAAATAAAAGTTGTAAGTATTCAGGTTCACAGTTCCTTTGTTCACTGTTCAAGGTTAAAGTGCGATGAATATCGAATGTTTTTAAGATATTGAGGCTTGGCAACTAACTGTGAACCTAATAACCTGAGTAGTTATTAAAGGGTATGCTATGAGTACAAAAAAAGCCGATTCTACAGTTGGAGTAGGAAAGAAAATCCAGAAAATCAGAACCCAAAAAAAGGTTGCTCTTGACCGGATAGCAAATGAAACTGGTTTTTCAATAGATTATCTTAAAGATATTGAGGCAGGTAGCGTGTTTCCTCCTGTCGGAGCACTTCTCCAGATTGCAAAAGCCCTTGAAATAGATTCGGGGTTTTTCCTTAAAGAGCAGGAATCGGCTTTAAAAAAACGTAGTAAAGACTACACCAAACGAACGGAAAATTACGCTTATAACACTCTTACACCGGGTGCGGAAAAAAAGCATTTAAAAGCTTTCAAGGTAACTATTGAGCCATTGCAGGAGCATAAAGGTGTAAGCTATCATCATGAAGGTGAAGAATTTGTGTATGTGCTTAAAGGAAAAGTGGAGGTGACTGTAGGAGAACATATAAACAAACTTTCAGAAGGTGATTCACTCCATTTTAATTCCGGGATAAGGCATATGCTGAAAAATATCGGCAAAGAAATTGCTGAACTTCTTGTAGTAATTTACGGGCCATGATTTAGGATCACTCGTAATAGTATCGGTGAGCCTATAAGGGTTCGAGGGGTCAAGGATTCAAGGATTCGAGCGAAATGAAATAAATTACAAAGAATTAATGAGTTGGAAAGAACTATATTGCAGAAGAGTATGGGAGAGAAACAACACTTGAACCCTTGACTCCTCGAATCCTGGACCCCTTTTTCCCAAGCAATTGGGAAAAAACTTATATTTAAAGAGAAATATAATGCCATTTTTTCTTACAGATGAACAATTGATGATCCGTGACATGGTAAGGGAGTTTTCACGCAAATTTGTTGCTGCTACAGCTATGGAGCGTGATCTGAGCAAGGAGTTTCCGGCTGAAAACTTCGAAAAAATGGCTGAGCTCGGACTTATGGGTATGATGATTCCGGCTGAATTTGGTGGTTCGGGTACTGATACCATAAGCTATGTTCTTGCGCTTTCGGAAATTGCATACTCGTGTGCTTCAACTGCGGTTGTGATGTCTGTTCATAATTCCATAGTATGCGAAAGTATTTTGCGTTATGGTACGGATGACCAGAAGATAAGGTATTTAAAATCTCTTGCATCAGGAAAAATGATAGGTGCTTTTGCCATGACGGAGCCACAGGCAGGCTCCGATCCGGTAAGCCAGAAAACATCGGCGGTAAAAAAAGGTGATTATTATATATTAAATGGTACCAAACGGTTTATAACAACCGGTAAAAATGCAGGACTTACAATAGTTACCGCAAACACTGATCCGGCAAAAAAGCACAAGGGCATAAGTGCATTTATTGTGGCCAAGAATACTCCTGGATTATTGGTCGGCAAAATGGAAGATAAAATGGGGCTTCGCGGTTCCGATACCTGTGATCTCATATTTGAAGATTGCCGGGTACATAAGAGTGATCTTCTTGGTAATGAAGGCGATGGCTTTAAAATAGCAATGTCGGCTTTAGATGGTGGCAGAATTGGAATTGCGGCCCAATCAGTCGGTGTTGCCCAGGCAGCGCTTGATGCAGCAGTAAAATATGCAACCCAACGTGAACAGTTCGGGCAGACTATATCGAAATTTCAGGGTCTTCGGTGGATGGTTGCTGAAATGGCAACCGAAGTTGAAGCTGCGCGCCAGTTAATGTATTCAGCAGCAGCCATAAAAGACAAAGGTGAAAACTATACTCTTCAGGCTTCCATGGCAAAATTGTTTGCCTCCGAAATGGTAAATCGCGTTACGGCAAAAGCATTGCAGATGCATGGAGGCTATGGCTTTATTAAAGAATACCCTGTTGAAAGATTTTACAGGGATGCAAGAGTTTTTACAATTTACGAGGGAACATCGGAAATCCAGAAAGTAGTAATTTCAAATCATATATTTAACGACAAGAGAAAAATGTAAGAGACGTAAAATCCCAATTTTGTCATTTAGGACTTGATTCTGAATCCAGTGTTTCAAAATGTTCTGGATACCGGCTTTCGCCGGTATGACGGTTTGTGGTATTTTTGTTAAGTCATGATTATTTAGTGTATTTTTTTTGGAGCTAAAATGTATTTAACAACAGCAAGTGAAATGCAGCAGATGGATAAAAGTACTATAGATTTCGGACTTCCCGGCAGAGTGCTCATGGAAAACGCAGGGTGCGGTGCAACGCAAGTACTTCTTGATAAAATCTGCATCAAGGGCACCGAAAAAGTCGGGATTATAGCCGGGCGCGGAAATAATGGCGGTGATGGCTTTGTTATAGCAAGACGGCTTTTGCAAAAAGGCTTTGACGTAAGTGTATGTCTTTTGTCAAAGGCATCACTTGTCAAAGGTGATGCTCTTGCAAATCTTGAGTTGTTATATCCGCTTGGTATTCCTGTTATTGAGATTACGGACAAAGATACATTTGTTGCGAATCAGAATTCTATGCGTCACAGAGATGTATGGGTTGATGCTATATTTGGGACGGGTCTGAAATCCGATATTAAAGGATATATTAAAGATGTGATAGGGTTTATAAACAGTCTTAATAAACCAGTGTTTGCGGTTGATATTGCTTCAGGAATCGATTCGGACAATGGTCAGATACATGGTGAATGTATTCATGCTGTTGTTACGGCAACTTTTGGGTATGCCAAATTGGGGCATTATATTTATCCCGGTGCTTACCATTCGGGTGAAGTTGAAATCATAGATATTGGTATTCCTACTTTTATTGCCGATAAAATAGGTCCGAAACAATATCTTCTTACACATGAGAAGATAAACACTATTTTAAAACCGAGAAAAAAAGATGCTCATAAAGGAAGTACAGGCCATGTTTTTATTATTGGCGGCTCTCCAGGAAAAACCGGAGCGGCAGCTATGACTTCTATGGCTGCTATGAGAGCAGGTGCCGGACTTGTGACGCTTGGTGTGCCCAAAAGTCTTAATAACGTGATTGAATCAACAACTCTTGAAGCCATGTCTTGTGCCCTTTCGGAGAATTCCGAAGGGTTTCTTTCCGAATCATCTTTCGATGCTATTATGCACAATATTTCCGGCAAGAAATGCATTGCTATTGGCCCCGGTCTTGGAACCGATCCTTCTACCAAAAAACTTGTTTTAAGATTGCTTCACGAAATAGAGGTTCCGATTGTTATTGATGCAGATGGTCTGAATCTTATTGCCGGAGAAACAGATACGCTTAAAAAGCTTAAATTGCCTGTTATATTGACTCCACATCCAGGTGAGATGTCAAGACTAACAGGTTTAACTGTTTCACAGATTCAGAAAAATAGGGTTGCCTGTGCCCGCGAATTTGCTACAGAGTTTAAAGTTCATCTGGTATTAAAAGGAGCCGGAACTGTAATTGCACATCCGGATGGCAGAGTTTTTATAAATTCAACCGGAAATTCGGGTATGGCATCCGGTGGTATGGGAGATATTTTAAGCGGCATTATTGTCGGATTTGCCGCTCAGAATTATCCGGCTGAAGATGCTGTAAAGCTGGGTGTTTATCTTCATGGTGCTGCCGGAGATTCTCTTTTTGAAAACATGGGGCCTTTTGGCTATATCGCATCCGATATGTTAAATATTCTACCCGCACAAATAGGGATTCATGCTAAAGGAATTTAAGAAAATTTATGAAAAAGGCTACAGTATGAACTTGAATGGTGATAATCTGATTACAGATACTATTGCAAATTCCTGTGAGGAAACTCAAAGTCTGGGAGAAAAAATAGGGAAAAAAATAAAAGATAAAATCATACTTGCATTGACAGGAGAGCTTGGAAGCGGAAAAACATCCTTTGTTCAGGGTCTTGCCAAAGGGCTTGAAATCCCGGAAAAATTTTATATTACAAGCCCGACTTACTCGATAATTCATGAATATCCGGGGCGAATCCCCCTTTTTCATATTGATTTATACCGCTTAGCAGATGAAGACGATATTTTTGATACAGGGCTTTATGAAATACTTGACAGATTCGGGGTTTTTGCTATTGAATGGCCCGACTTATTAAAAAATGATTTTCCGGATAAATATTTGGCAGTTCACTTTGAAATAACGGGTGATGATATAAGAAAAATTAATATAACCGCCCACGGAGATGATGCCGCCGGTCTTATAAACGATTTATGAGGATAAAATGAGTTTAATTGTACAAAAATATGGTGGAACATCGGTAGGTGATATTGATCGTATACGCAATGTGGCGATGCGCGTATCAAAGACCTTTGATGGAAAAAACGACGTAGTAGTAATCCTTTCAGCGATGTCAGGGGTTACCGACAATCTTATTAATCTGGCGAATCAGGCCTCTTATGCTCCTGATAAACGTGAGCTTGATGTTCTTCTTAACACGGGAGAACAGACAACGGTTGCTATTCTTGCCATGATGTTAAAGGGTATGAATTACCCAGCTGTATCACTTCTTGGCCATCAAATTAAAATTAAGACCAGCAGCGATTTCGGAAGCGCCAGAATCGCCGGAATCGATGTAGATAATATCAAAAAATATCTTGGTCAGAAAATGATAGTAGTTGTTGCAGGTTTTCAGGGTATAGATTCTTATGGAAATCTGACAACTCTTGGCCGTGGTGGTTCGGACACAACGGCCGTAGCTATAGCTGCAGCGCTTAAAGCCGATATGTGCGAAATATATACCGATGTTGACGGAATATATACTGCTGATCCCAATATATGTAAAAAGGCCAGAAAACTTGATAAGATATCCTATGACGAGATGCTTGAAATGTCCAGCCTTGGAGCAAAGGTTTTACAGATCAGATCCGTTGAGTTTGCGAAAAAATATTATGTGCCTGTACATCTTAGATCATCATTTTCATTTGAGGAGGGAACTATGGTAGTAAATGAATCTGCGGATATGGAAAGACTTGTCGTATCCGGTGTAACACACAGTAAAAACGAAGCACGTATTACCTTGAAAAAAGTTCCCGATCAGCCGGGTATTGCCGCAAAAATATTTTCTCCGATTGCTGATGCCGGGATACTTGTAGATATGATAATACAAAATACCCGTGCTGCAAAATTGACTGACCTTACATTTACAGTCCCCAAATCGGATTTTAAAAAGGCAGTAGAGATTGAAAATAAAGTTGCAAGTGAAATAGGCGCCGAAGCTGTGTTAGTTGATGAAAATGTCGCCAAGGTTTCTGTAATAGGTGTTGGAATGAAGAACCATTCCGGCGTTGCCGCAAGAATGTTTTCGGTTCTTGCAAGAGAAAATATAAATGTACTTTTAATAAGTACTTCCGAAATCAGAATATCATGTCTCATAGAAGAAAAATATGCCGAGCTTGCGGTTCGTGTTCTTCATGCGGAATTCGGGTTGGATAGGGAATAGATTATTTATTTAACGTTTTATTTCCGCATTGCAAAGCCAGTGCGTATTTAGAAAGAGAGGGTATTTTCTATGGTAAAAAATTCTATTCATTTGTTTTTTATGATGATGGTAGTTGTAGTTCTTTCAATGGTTGGAAGCGGTTGTGCGTCCTTTCACGGAAACAATCTTCCAAGTCGATATCAGTCGGATATTTCCACACCGGTTCAACTAGGAACAGTCGGTTTTAACGCTAAGTGGTTTACATTCGGAAACCCCAATCCGGGTATGTCTTCAATGTTTCGTGAGAAGGTTCGCAATCATCTTGTTGCAAGCGGGATGTTTTCGGATGTAATCGGGGATTGTTCCACAGAAACAACCTGTCTTGAATTTACAATGAATAACGATGGCAATAGGGGGGTCGCTTTTATTACGGGGTATTTGTCCGGCTTGACACTCACAGTTTTACCTGCCTACGCACGGGATGATTATGCAATGACCGTAGACCTCAAAAAAGACGGGAATTTGCTAAAGACATACGAATACAAGGACTCTATGAAGACATGGATTCAGCTTTTTATGATTTTCATGGCAGGAAATACTTCTGAAAAGGTGGGTAATGAGGTTCGGGAAAATATTTATTGGAATTTTCTTTACGATCTTCATAATGATGGAGCGATAGTCTGTGGGGATCTAACCAAAAATACACAGGATATGCAGTGAAAAATCTTTTTTACCCTGCACGTATAATTCAGCTTTCCTTGGTTGGTTTGCTGGTGGTTACGGCAGGAGGCTGCGGTGGAATAACCTACATAGCCAAGCCCGGCTTCAGCTATCATAATAATTATATTGAACCTGAACCTATTGATATGATTGTTCAGCTGCACCTTAGCGATGATTTCCAGACAAAGACCGTTAAAGGTGCCACTATTGGCACCTTTTTTGGGCGCAACCGGGATACTGTTCAGTTCGGGCCGGCACTTGTGAACAATTCCACAGAAATGGCACATATGTTGTTTCGGGAAGTTCTTGTTTCTCGCGGTAACCGATTAGAAGTACTGGATGGTGTTGATGCAACCCTGGAACCCAGATTTGAGAATTTTCTCCAAAACGGAATAAGGAGTAATGCTTTTATGCAGGTTTGTGAGACTGTAGCACTTTCCTGGGTGTTGAAAGATCGGCAGGGTGTAACAATTTGGTCAGATACCATTAGCGGTACCAGCGATATGACCAATTTGGGCATGGCACATGAAATCTCTGCCAGGACTCGTAGAAGGATTCAGCAAGCTTTAGATCAGACGTTTACCAATGCGGGAAGAGCAATCAGCAAGTCTCGTAAAATACGCCAATTTGCTGAATCAATCGGGAAGACCGATAAAGGCAAAAAGGATTGACAAGTTAGTTCAATATTTGGGGCTAATAGATTTTATTGACATATTCTTATATGTTTCCTGTAATATTTAGAAAGAGATATTGAAAAAAAAGGGTTAAAGGCTCAAGGGTAAAATAGCTGTTCGCAAATGGTTAATATGAAGTTTAATACTGATCAGTTAATACTATCGTTTATAATCGGGATTATTATCTTAGTGCTTGCTGTTTATAAGATGTTCGGGCAATAAAAAATATTCTTTTACACAAGCTATCTCAAAAAAATGATTGCGCTCAGTGACAAGGCGTGAGGTGATGAAAAAGCGCAGCGTATAGCTATTCTGTGAGCATCTGGCATACTTGTTTCCTGAACCTAATATTTGAAAGTGCACTGCTGAGTTTCTATTTGACATTACATGGTATTCGATAGCCTCCAGCAGGCTTTAATTAGATAACCAACGCCATCCAATTTTCAGACAAGCATCATTTATTCCGCTTTGGAGTCATAAGATGGAAAATTCATTTAAAACTAACCAAGTACTACTCAAAGAAAATGCCTTGTTAAAGAAGAGAATCCGTGAACTGGTACAAGCTGAATTAGAACATATACAGGCCGAGAATGCATTGCTTGAAAGTGAAGAAAATGCCAGCGCCATCCTTCGTGAAATGCATGACGGTTTTTGGCTAATGCACGTACAAGACTCAATGATTCTTGATGTGAATGAGGCCATGTGTCGTTTATTGGGCTATACCCGTGAAGAGATATTAAAAATACCAATAGCTGAGATAGCAGTGAATGATTCACCTGAGCTAATATCTTCGAGAAGTAAACACATCATTAAATTTGGCTCGGCTCATTTTGAATCGAGCTTTAAATGCAAGAATGGCACCTTTATTGATGTTGAGGTTAGTGCCACATATTTGTCAAAACGTAAATTATTCTTCTGTTTTTGCCGTGATGTTACTGATAGCAAGAGCCTGGAGAAAGAACTGCTCGATAGCAAAACCATCCTTCAAGCTGTGATGGATGGAACGCCTGATGCTGTGTTTGTAAAGGATTGCGATAGCCGCATGCTTATGGCCAATCCTGCAACATTGGCAATACTTGGCAAGTCTACTGAGCAAATTATCGGGAAGGAATCCAAAGAAATACATGAAAACCCTGACGTAGTACGCGCCATAATGGAGCATGACAAGCTTGTAATATCTTCTGGAAAAGCCTTCCTGATAGAAGAAAAGGTTCCAACAGTCGATGGTCTTCGTGTGTACCAATCGACCAAGGCGCCTTATCGTGATGGGGCAGGCAAGATTATTGGCGTCATCGGAATATCACGCGACATCACCGAATACAAGCAGGCAAAGGAGGAGCTGGAAAAGCATCGGAGTCATCTTGAGAACATAGTTAAGGAGCGAACTGAGGAGTTGGAAAACAAAAACATCGCCCTTCAGGAACTTAATATGGCGCTTAAGGTTCTCTTGCAGAAAAGGGAAGATGATAAAAATGACATGGAAGAAAGATTCTTAATAAATATACAGAATCTTATTCTTCCATATATCGAACAGTTAAAACAAAGCAGTCTAGGAGCAAGGCAGCGATCCCAGCTTGATATCATGGAAGCACATCTCCATGAAATTGCTACACCTCTGCTAAAAAATATAAGACAGTTCAACTTTACTCCTAGAGAAATCCAGGTGGCAATTCTAGTTAGGCATGGTAAATCAACAAAGGAATGTGCAGAAATATTAGGGATAGCCAGTAGTTCAATAGATGTCTATAGGAAAAGTATTAGAAAAAAGCTTGGATTAAGCAATAGATCTGTAAACCTTATATCATACCTTGATAGCCTGCAGCAATAGGTAAAATACCTACCCATTATCTACCATATTTTGTACCATTGACATTCAAGGCAGCTCATATATTATTATCTTAACTTCTAACTTATTCTTATTAAGTTAAGCAAGTAGTAAATGCTATATCTGCCTAATTATAATATAAAATAGGTTATTATGATATTTCATATCTATTCTGCTTATGGTGGGTTAAACACGCGGAAGAGGGGTTTTGGGGGGAGACAACGCATTCCTCTCAATATAAATTTGATTTTAATTCTCTTTAATACCCTGTCTGCTCTTTGGCGGGAAGCTTTATTTTGTTATCAGCATAATATACTCATCTTCAATTATTGCAGATAAGCACTATTATAAAAGGGGTAAACTACTATTGTCGGCATGGGGCCTACTTTTAAATATTTATGCAAAAATCATCGTGTTTAATAAAATAATTATTACTTCATATGATTGTGTAGATTTGCACTGCCAAAACAGAAGCAATTTTACTGATGGAACAAACCTTCCTATTCAACTGCTGATCTCTTTTCTACTTAGTTTTATAATGAACTCATACCATAGTGAGCCAAATCGCTTTTCCAAGAAACTTGGTCGATCCGATATCCCCAAAAGCACTGTAACAAAAGCCGCTTTTGCAAAAGCCAGAAAGACGCATAGACATCGAGCTTTGTTAGAACTCAACCACAAGCGTAGACAATCTTTGAAAATAGTTTCAACCCTAAATCTTTGGTGTGGATTCCGTACGCTGGCTCCAGACGTATCCATCATAAGTTCTGCTATGATGTCTTGAATCATGGATGCTTAACCATAAAAGTCCAAAACAAAATGCAGATTTTTGTACCCCTTGAAGGTGGCAAATAAAATATATAGGGGAAAACCATTGAAGCAACCGAATACAGGAAATGTACTTTGTTTGTTCGAGACAAGATTATGGATGACGATATGTTATACCTGTTCGAGTACTATCAGCTAATTGCATGATAAATTTATTGGGGCAGTATTATAGGCGACGTCTGTAGAAGCTCTGCCATATTATTTGTCCGTGAAACAAATTTTTAGATACATAAAATTAAGGAGTTAAGCTATGCAGATTTATAGCAAACTATCTGTAGAAAGTCTCTACTGGAATGAGTATATGGAAACCATGCCGCGAGAAAAACTGGACCAGCTCCATCTACGGCGGCTTCAACAGTTGGTTAAATATGCTTATGAAAAGATCCCCATGTACCGTGATTTATATGATAAATCCCACGTAAAGCCGGAAGATATTAAAACATTGGCTGACTTTGCAGAAAAAATCCCCACAATTGATAAATCGGATGTAGTTCATTATCAAAGTGTGAATCCGCCTTTTGGAGGAAGTATTGTGCAAAATTGTGAAGAATATATTTCTTTCTATTTTCAGACCTCCGGAACCACGGGAATCCCTTTAAAGGAGGTCGGATCTTATCGAGATATGCTAAGTACCGGTTGGGTGTTTAAATGGTGGGCGCACGGCATTCGTCCTACGGATGTATTCTTCGTGGCCTTTCCTTTTGGCATCTTTATGGCTTTTTGGTGTGCTTACTACGATGCGGTAGCCTTGGGAGCTCAAGTAATAACCTCGGGGGGGTTAACTACCGAGCAACGGGTGAGGCAGATCATGGAATTGAAACCAACCGTATTGTTGGCAACTCCCACATATGCCATGCGGATAGCTGAGGTAGCCCGGGAAATGGGTATCGACCCTGCGGAGTCCTCTATTAATTTTGTTACCTCCGCCGGGGAACCCGGTTATGTGTTGCCCACCATCAGGGAAGCTGCCGAAAGAGCATGGGGAGCCAAAGCGATAGATTTGTACGGTATTTCTGATCTATGGGGTTCCACTGCCTGGCATTGTCCCTCCCATCCGGATCGCCTTCATTTGACTGAGACAATTGCTTATCCTCTAGTTATAGATGAGAAAGGCAAGGTAGTGCCTGATGGAGGTAAAGGAGAATGGGTGCTGACCAACTATTCTACGATAATGCCCTTAATTAAATATCGAACCCATGATGTCGTGGAATGGCATAAAGAGACCTGCGACTGCGGCAGAACCTGGGTATGGTTGCGTGATGGTGTGCTGGGAAGAACTGATCATATGGTGACTATTAAGGGCTCAAATGTGTACCCCACTGCCATTCAAACCATCATTGGAGAAACTCCGGGACTTTCCGGAAACTTAGAGATTCATATTAAAACTGAAACAGAAGGTGATGCGGTAGAAGTAAAAGTAGAAGCTCTTCCTGCCGTATCTGCCACAAGTTATGAGAAACTAAGAAAAACATTAGCTAATGAGCTACGTTACAGGATCGGAGTGAGCATGAAAGTGGAAATATTACCGCCTAAGTCGCTTCCCCGGTATGAAGTAAAAGCTAAACGGGTTTTTGACCACCGTAAATAAATTAGTTTTAAGTAATCTTGTCAATTTTGAATGGATGAATTTGAATGTAAGAAATAGAATGATATGGAGGTAATCATGGAAGAACTTTTAAGGGAAGAACTATGTCAAAAGATTGTTGCTATGCGTAAATTGGGCGAAGAGGTGAGAAAGACGGCAGGACTTCCTTGCATTGAATCCTATATGAGATTTGTTGATATCAACTGTACTTCTGCACTTTGGCATTTAGGAGAAATAGATTATTGGGAATATGAGCTGAAATGATTTTTCACATCACACCATTGCAGTAATCACAGCATAATTTATCTATAAGCGGCCTGGATTTATAAACCGGTACCAGAAAATAGGGATATTTTAGGGGGGGGTGGGATTGAATAAAGAGGAGAAAAATAAACGAGAACTTTTTAGCGGGTGTTGCAAAGGCGAGGGATTTTTATTGCTGTGCCTGTTGGTATGCTTTTCTTTTGTTTCTATCTGTAATGCTTCTGAGTCTGACAACTTTCAATTTGGCCCAAGGGATAAAGCATACGGAATCCATTTTATAGATAACAACAAAGGTTGGATAGTAGGCGATATGGGGCTTGCGGCAATGACATCAGACGGAGGAGAAAATTGGAAGCAGGTTGTTATATTAAAAGAAGGAGCATTTAAAGATATCTTTTTTGTAGGAGATGCGGGTTGGATAGTAGGAGACGGAGGTTTAATTTTACATTCAGATAATGGTGGCAAAAGTTGGGATAGGCAAACCTCCGATATAGATACTGCTCTCCTTAAGGTTTTCTTTATTAACAAAAAGGAAGGATTCGCAGTTGGGGCTGAAGGTTCGATTTTAAAAACCAATAATGGAGGGACGTCATGGGAAGTAATTTCTTTAGATTTGTTGAATTTTTTACCGCAAGCCCTGATAGAAAGAGGAATAATAACCATAAATCTTTATGATGTTATTTTCTTGGATGAGTTTTCCGGATGGATTGTTGGTGATTCGGGCACCATTCTTCATACCTCAGATGGTGGAAAGACATGGCTGATATCAAAAATTGGCTTGTTGCCTTCCCTTTACTCGGTTTCTTTCAAAAGTAAGAAAGAAGGATGGGCGGTAGGTCAGAATGGATTTATTCTTAAAACCGGCGATGGAGGAAGAAGCTGGGAAAAAGATTCTCTTGATACAAAAGAGAATCTTTACAGGATTGTTATTCATGGTGATTATGGGGTGATTGTTGGTGATCATGGCGTAGTAATTAAGAGCAATGATGGGGAGACAACATGG